>OOCN01000049.1_pt1 | contig 125154 bp, 115 predicted proteins | sample 1671361 | NCBI WGS metagenome assembly OOCN01 (sample SAMN06348149, study PRJEB24527) | human gut metagenome | biome: human gut; feature: ankylosing spondylitis patient; material: feces | host: Homo sapiens | place: China | collected 2015-10
CCCCACTGCTGCCTCCCGTAGGAGTCTGGGCCGTGTCTCAGTCCCAATGTGGCCGGTCACCCTCTCAGGTCGGCTACTGATCGTCGCCTTGGTGGGCCGTTACCTCACCAACCAGCTAATCAGACGCGGGTCCATCTCATACCACCGGAGTTTTTCACACTGTACCATGTGGTACTGTGCGCTTATGCGGTATTACCAGCCGTTTCCAGCTGCTATCCCCCTGTATGAGGCAGGTTACCCACGCGTTACTCACCCGTCCGCCACTCAGTCATAAAAGACTTCAAACCGAAGTAATCCGTCTTATATGCTTCGTTCGACTTGCATGTGTTAAGCACGCCGCCAGCGTTCATCCTGAGCCAGGATCAAACTCTCATAAAAAGTTTGCCTTGTCAGTTATAAACTAACTAGCTTTAATAGTTTCCTTATACTGTGTTTAAGGATACATTCAATCTCTTGAATGTTGTTCACAAAAGATGTATACTTGATTTAACTAATTAAATCTGTACTCATCTCGAAATTCTAAAAAGAATTTTCAAGGTTGTCTTTCTGTTCAGTTATCAAAGTTCAGTTCTTAAAGAACTCAGTGATTTGCTGTGTTTCTTTAAGTTTTTACTGCCGTATCACCGACAGCTATGATAGAATAACATTTGTTCAGAAGTTTGTCAAGCAGTTTTTTAAAAAACTTTTTAACTTTATTTTCTTCATCGTTACATTGTGTTAACGTCAACTTTACGTACCAGATGTATCTTATAAGAAAATCTTCTGTATCGTTACTCCGTCCATCAGGTATCTCATACCCTCTGGCATAAAAAAACCATCTAAGGTTTGATAGATGGTTTTCAGCGGAGAGGATGGGATTCGAACCCATGCGCCCGTGAAGACAAACGGTTTTCAAGACCGCCCCGTTATGACCACTTCGGTACCTCTCCATATTCCATATATTCTGTGTCGTTATTGCTGTGCCGCACTGACGACTTTGTTATAATATCATCATGTCTATAGTTTGTCAACAAGTTTTTTTAACTTTTTTTGATATTTTTTAGAACAACCCTGCAAAGTCGCTTATTTACTGGGTTTGCGGATACAATATTTTTTTGCATTTTTATCATAAAAAGCCTTTATTTATATCTTTACAAAACTTCTCCCTCACGCATACACTGTCATATGCTGAGCAAGCCTTCCTATATCTGTATCTGTACAAAACTCCTCCCTCATATATACACTGTCATATGTTGAGCATACCTTCCTATATCTGTATCTATATAAAACCAACAAGCACATTTTCTCTAATTACTTTCGTCAATTAATAATCAATACTACCCAGTCATATGCGTTTTATATATTTTAACTACAAATAAGCAGATACAGAAAAAATGCACAAAAACAATTTGTTCTTGTTTGTACTACAGATACATTTCAATAGATTATGAAAAATCATTTTTTCTAACGCTGACATACTTCTGCAATATTTTAAATTTGCTCATTTATAGTATTTTAATCTTAATATATCTACAAAAAGTAAACTTACAGAATAAAAATGAGCAGTCAAGACTTTTGCATTTAAATCAAAAAGGAGATGTCGCGCAAAGCGCTATTCATACAATATGTAGATACTAAATCTGTTATTAATATCTGCATATTGTATAGATTATGCTTAATGCGACAGCTCCTTGAAATTATATGTATATATCTTTATTTAACGCAATTTACATGCTGACTTTCGTGTTCTGGGACAGGAATATCTGCGTTACAAGTATGTCTTCTGGTGTTGTTGCTTTTATATTGGTATATTCTGACAGCGTCATTTTCACCTTTGTGTGCATATATCGCTCTGAAACCATAGCATCGTCTGTTATTCCTGACTTGTCATTGTCTGCGTAGAGCCTGTCATACGCCTCCATTATAAGCCCATATTCAAATACCTGAGGGGTCTGTATCTGCCACAGGGTACTTCTGTCTGGCGTATTAACCGCAATACCATCTGTGTCAACTACTTTTATCGTGTCTTTAACTGGAACTGCCGCAACGCATGCCTTATACTGCATAACATCCCTCATGCATGCATTAATGATATTATCAGTTACGCATGGTCTTGCTCCGTCATGTATGAAAATATTATTTTGCACACCAGATACAGCATTATCTGCGTTATTCACATCACGTGAACTATTCCTTATGCAGTTAAGCCCCGCATATACCGAATCATATCTTTCTGCGCCGCCTTCAGCTATACCTATAATCTTTCTATATGAATAGTCCTGTATGAGTTTTTCCATATATTCTCTATAATCAGAAGATGTTACAAGCACTATTCCATCAATATTGCTGTTATGTTCAAATGTATCTATAGAATGACACACCATCGGCTTGCCGTTCAGCTCCATAAACTGCTTGGGAACTGCACTCTTCATTCTTGAGCCTTTTCCACCTGCCAATATTATCGCATAGTTCATACACATATCATCTTCCTTTCCTGTGTTCTTTATATTCTCTCACATCCGGCAATAGTTAACACTAATAACCTTCTGCTTTCCTAAGTCCGCAAGAATAACCTTTCTTTCAATCGACAGTAGCTAATCTTAATAACTATAAATTAATCCCAATTACTTTAGACCGATTGCCTTAAATCATCCCAAACCTATTCTCTATATTCTCTCACCCAGCTTAAGATTAGGCACTGCATTGAGGTCGTAGCCGTGTCTTGTTCCTGATATATATTCATAATATGCCGCTACACCAATCATAGCCGCATTGTCTGTACAGAATATTGGCGATGGTGAATAGAACTTAATATCGTTCTTCTCACACTCCTCCTTTAAAGCCTTTCTTAAGGCAGAATTGGACGCAACTCCACCTGCTACAGCGAGCTTGTCCATTCCACTCTCCTTTGTAAGACGTATGGCTCTTGATACAAGCGCATCTACAACAGCTTTCTGGAATGATGCTGCAAGGTCTGCCTTGTTGATTGTTTCACCCCTCATCTCTGCTGAATTAATATAGTTCAGTACCGCTGACTTTATTCCACTAAAAGAAAAGTCATATGGTGCATCATCAACATGTGCCCTCGGAAATACTATGGCATCAGGATTACCCTCTTTAGCCACCTTATCTATCTTAGGGCCGCCCGGATAGCCTAATCCTATAGCTCTTGCCACCTTGTCAAATGCCTCTCCAGCTGCATCATCTCTTGTCCGTCCGATTATATCAAAGCTTCCATAATCATTTACCTTTACAAGATGAGTATGTCCTCCGGATACAACAAGTGCCACAAATGGCGGCTCAAGTTCCTTATTTTCTATATAATTGGCTGCAATATGTCCCTCAATGTGATGAACTCCTACAAGCGGCTTTCCTGTTGCAAATGCGATGGCCTTAGCCTCAGCAACACCGACAAGAAGCGCTCCAACAAGTCCCGGACCATAAGTCACTCCTATTGCATCTATGTCATCTAAAGTCACTTTTGCCTCATCAAGTGCCATTCTGATAACCGGATTAATATTTTCTATATGCTTTCTCGAGGCTATCTCTGGAACTACTCCACCATACTCTGTATGAATTGCTATCTGTGAATTAATCACATTGGATAATATTGTTCTTCCATTCTTAACAACTGCTGCCGCTGTTTCATCGCATGAACTCTCAATAGCCAGTATCAGCACATCCTTCTGTTCTTCCATCATAATCTCCATTCTTTATGCTCATTTAGCCCAAATCTACAGAATCAACCAGTTCCCAGTACAATATCTTCCACTTGCCGGAATTATCCTTCCTGAGTGTAAACTTTGTACCGGAAGTATGCAGATTACTGCCTTCACGTATATAATACACAAGCTGTAATGATGCATAATCCCTGTTATTAAAGGTAGTATACTTTGTATCATTGGCACTCTGTATACTGAAGTTGTTTATTCTTGCATCATTACTTCGGTATACATTAATATCGTCCTTTAATGCCTGCATAAACTCATCATCTGTCTGGGTTCCCTTAAGTTCATCATCAAACAGTAATCTTGCCTGATGTCCAAGCTTTTCTATATCTTCGTCTGTTATGTCAGGTTCATAGTATTCCTTTGTTATTCTTGCATAAAGCTTCACAACATCCCTGACTGACTCTGGATAATTGTCACTTATATTCCTTGTTGTAAGATAAGCCAGCTCCTCATTCTGTACAGCCTGGTCGGTTGCATCTTTTTCAGCTGGCTTATTAGCCAGATAATAATAATATCCCAGGCACAATGCTGCACATATTATTACAATAATTACCATTTTCCAGTGTTTTCTCATAGGCTGCTCCTTTTTAGATTACTCTTTTTAAGTTATTCTTCATCCTCAAAGTTAAGTGTAACGCTCTGTCTGTCTTTTGCTGCACGCACATTTTTAAATATATGCTTTATATTGCCAACATAGTCCGCCGGACGGATGAGCGAAGGACTATAGTGTGTAAGCCACATTTCCTTGACATTTGCCTTCTTGGCAAGCTCTGCCGCCTCATAGAAGGTCATATGCTTGTATTCCCTTGCCTTGGCATCCTTATCCTTCTCTCCATACATACCTTCGCATATGAAAAGGTCTGACTCTAAGGCATTATCAACTATTGCCTGCACTGGTCTTGTATCCGTGCAGTATGTAAGCTTTATGCCCTTTCTAGGCGCTCCCATAACCATATCAGGTGTATAAGTCACACCCTCATGCTCTACTGCCTGTCCATGCTGCAGCTTATTCCATATACGGCATGGTATTCCAAGTTCCTTTGCCTTGTCAGCATTGAACTTTCCTATTCTAGGTATACTGATAGTATACCCATAACATGTAACCGCGTGATTAACACGGAATGCCTCTATCTCATATCCTTTTATCTGAAAATGCTCCTGCTGCCCACTAAGCTCTATCATATTAATCTCAAAAGGCAGTTCAGGTGCTATTACTCTCAACGCATTTACAACTCTTGTAAGCCCCTTAGGACCGATAAGAGTGAGTGGTTCCTTTCTGTCGGAGTTACCCATAGTAAGCAGAAGCCCCGGAAGACCGCTTATATGGTCTGCATGATAATGCGTAAAGCATATGATATCTATCGGATTATAACTCCACCCTTTTTCCTTTATGGCTATCTGAGTTCCTTCACCACAATCTATAAGCAGGCTGCTCCCGTTATATCTTGTCATAAGTGAAGTGAGCCATCTGCCGGGAAGTGGAAGCATTCCGCTTGTTCCTAATAAACATACGTCTAACATACCGGCTCCTTTCCTGATTGTATTATTTTACTATAAATGAGCAAACTAAAAATATTGTACAAGTATGTCTACGTTATAAAAACAAATTTTCATAATCCATTGAAATGCATCTGAGGTACAAACAGAAGTAAATCATTTTTGTGCATTTTTCTGTATTTGCTCATTTATAGTTATTTTAATTATTTACACCGTATAGGTTGTTTTTGACATAACTATGGCATCCTCCACAGGTTTCTCATAAAACCTCTTTCTGACACCTATAGGATTGTAGCCAAGCTTATTATAAAGCTGCTTTGCCGCCTCATTGCTCTGGCGTACTTCTAAAAAGAATATAGTAACAACCTTCTCTTTAGCCTTCTTTTCCATTTCTTTAAGAAGTGCCTCGGCGACACCCCTTCTTCTGTAGGCAGGATGAACCGCAACATTGGTTACGTTGCCCTCTCCCATAACAGTCCACATTCCGCAGTATCCGGCTATCTCACCTGTACACTCACATACAAGATACACATTGTCAGGATTAGCTGCTGCATCCCTGAAAGACTTTTCTGACCATGGCAGGGAAAATATCTGGTTCTCAATCTGTGATACAAAAGGTATATCCTGCTCCTGCATCGCTCTAATATGGTACTCCATAATCATTCTCCATTCCAATAATACTGTATACTGACCTTTACTGTGCCTTGTTATGTTCTCTTTCTGCCTGTGAAGGTCTTAAGTAATCAGGCTTCATCTCATCTGAGCTTATAGTCTTTCCAGCCTTTGCCATATCCATAGCAGCGAGTGCCACGCTTGATGCCCTCTGTGTCTTTATATGCGCAGGTGCAAAGCTGTATTCGCACTTAAGATTATCTTTGATATAAGCTCCCGCCACATCTATGCCGTCACCAACAAATACAACATTTTCATTCTTCTCATTTAACATATCGACAAGTTCTTCATAAGGTATAAGGCACTGCTTACTTACCACCTCTAACTTACCGCCGTTAAACCTGTATAAGCCTGTGTATAAATGCTTTCTTCTTGCATCCATCACAGGGCATATAAGTCTGTCATCACCGATGAGATTATATGCCATAGCTTCAAGTGTAGGTACTGCAACCATTGGTTTATTCTTCGCAAGTGCTATGCCCTTGCCTGTAGCCGCACCTATCCTTAAGCCTGTAAATGAGCCCGGGCCGTCAGACACTGCAACTATATCTATATCTGACACATCTGTTTCTGTCATACGGCATATCTCATCTATCATTGGAAGTAACGTCTGTGAATGTGTTTTCTTGTAATTAATAGTATATTCAGCGATAAGTGTGTCCTCTGTCATAATAGCGACAGAAGCTGTAACTGCTGAACTCTCAATAGCTAATACTTTCATACTTTTCTCCTAACCTGTGAATACTGGTACACACCTGACATTTATGAATTTTTCACTTCTATTCTTCTGTAGTCAAAGCCTTTGGATAAGTCCTTGCTTATAGTGATATATGTCGCATTTTCAGGCATAATCTCACTTATAAGATTGCCCCATTCAATAAGGCACACGCCCTCAGAATAGAAGTACTCCTCATAGCCTATCTCATCCATCTCTGTTATATCACCTATCCTGTATACATCAAAATGATACAGCGGCAGCCTGCCCTCGTGATATTCCTGAACTATTGTAAATGTAGGACTGTTGATAGGTTCATTGATACCAAGTCCCTTGGCAAAGCCCTGTGTAAATACAGTCTTTCCAACGCCAAGGTCACCATCAAGACAGTATACATCCCCTGCTTTAGCTGACTTTCCCATATTAAAGCCAATTTCATATGTTTCCTTTGAATTATGTGTTTCTGTAATCATATCCATCTTCCATTCCTGTGTATACATATCATAAATAGCTTTACATTATTACTCTTTATATGCTGCAAGCTTGTCTGCATTAACCTTTACCTGAAATGCCTTGAGGTGCTCTTTTGCCATATTGACAAAATCGACTGCCTTACCGTTAAAATCTCTTACAGGTATTATATTGGCATTAACTGTAGTCATATATACATCAATGCTTCTTCCATCGAACTTTATCTTGTATATCTTATCCCAAGAAAGTGTTTCTGTAACATCGCCAAGACTTACTGTTATACCGGAGTCATCAATTCTGTAGTGAACTTTCTCCTTAAATGTAACAACACTTTGCATCTGTCTTTTAGCCCTGAGTATCATATCAGCCGATGGAAACACAAGGAAAAATACGCCAAACACGCCAACCATAAGCGTGTATGACACATTTACCTTTCCTGCTGATATGACTGAAAGAACTATAAGTATCAGGGCAAGCAGTATTTCTGCCATACCCGATACTGTATGATACTTATGATAAAACTTGAACCTTATAAGGTCTTTTTGTGTAACCTTGCTGTCAAACTCAATAACACTATTCATCCCATTAATCCGCCTTTCTGTTTAGTGCATAAACTTCTCTAAGCCTCTTAAGTTAAGCCCCTGCTGCTTATTCTTTCTTCTGTTATGGTTTCTGTCTGAATTATTGTTATCTCTTGTGTTTTTGTTATTACCGCTGTACTTTTTATTGTTCTTATCGCCACCCTCAGCGTTCTTTCGTCCTCTGTTGGCTGCCGCCTTCTCATCAAGTATCATTGATAATGATATTCTGCCCTTGTTGACATCTACATCTATAACTCTGACATCTACGATATCACCTACGCTGACAACATCAAGCGGATGCTCAACTCTTCTTTCTGCACTCATCTGTGATATATGTACAAGTCCATCCTGATGAACTCCGATATCAACAAATGCGCCAAAGTCAATTACATTTCTTACTGTACCCTTAAGTATCATCCCCGGTGTAAGGTCTTTCATATCAAGCACGTCTTTTCTTAATATTGGCTTAGGCATCTCATCTCTTGGGTCTCTTCCCGGCTTTTCAAGCTCTTTTACTATATCTTCAAGTGTTATTGTACCTATGCCAAGTTCATCGGCAAGCCTGCTCATATCTTCTATCTTAGACTTAAGTCCTATAAGCTCTCCTGAACTTATTGACTCTATATCATAGCCCATAACCTCTAAAAGCTTCTTAGCCGCATCATAGCTCTCCGGATGCACGCTTGTAGCATCCAGAGGATTGTCACCGCCAGTTATTCTCATAAAGCCTGCGCACTGCTCAAACGCCTTTGGACCTAACTTTGCAACCTTAAGAAGCTGCTTTCTGTTAGTAAATCTTCCGTTAGTTTCCCTGTAATCAATAATATTCTTTGCAACAGCTTTTGATATGCCTGATATATATTCAAGAAGTGAAGCCGAAGCTGTGTTAAGGTCTACACCTACTTTATTAACACTGTCTTCTACAACTCCGCCAAGTGTTTCGCTTAACTTCTTCTGGTTCATATCGTGCTGGTACTGGCCTACACCGATTGACTTAGGGTCTATCTTAACAAGCTCTGCAAGTGGGTCCTGCACTCTTCTTGCTATAGATACTGCACTTCTCTGATTTACATCAAAGTCAGGGAATTCCTCTGTTGCAAGCTTACTTGCTGAATATACGGATGCCCCTGCCTCATTAGTTATGACATAGTCTACATCAGTAAGGTTATATTCCTTTATCATATCAGATATAATCTGTTCTGACTCTCTTGACGCCGTTCCGTTACCGCAGGATATAAGATTGACATTGTACTTCTTTATGAGGTCTGCAACTATCTTCTTAGTTTCCTCAACCTTGTTAAATGGCTCTGTAGGGTACACAACCTTTGTTGCGAGTACTTTTCCTGTAGCATCGACTATAGCAAGCTTACAGCCGTTTCTAAAGCCCGGGTCCCATCCAAGAACTACTTTTCCAGCTATAGGTGGCTGTAAAAGAAGCTGCTCAAGGTTCTTGCCAAATACCTTTATAGCGCCGTCTTCTGCTGTTTCTGTAAGTGTATTTCTTATTTCTCTTTCTATAGCCGGTGCTATAAGTCTGTTGTAGGCATCCTTTATGCACTCTGTAAGATAAGGTGTTGTATACTCGTTATCGTCCTTGATTATCTGCTTTGCAAGGTATCTTAACACTCTATCCTCTGGTGCTTCCACCTTTACTGTGAGGAACTTTTCATTCTCACCACGGTTAATAGCAAGTATTCTGTGTCCCGGAATAGATGCTATGGCTTCGTTGTAGTCGTAGTAGTTCTCATATACAGACTCTGCCTCTGCATCCTTTGCTGCTACGACTATCTTTCCCTCTTTAAATGTTATATCTCTTATATATGTTCTGTAATCAGCAACATCTGATATCTGTTCAGCTATAATATCAAGCGCACCTGCAGCTGCATCCTCTGCACTCTTTACTTCCTTTCCCTCTTCTTCTAATATGTACTTTGCTGCCTCTGTGAGAATGTCACTCTCTGCATCCTGCTTCATAATGTACTCAGCAAGAGGCTCAAGCCCCTTCTCCTTTGCTATAGTCGCCCTTGTTCTTCTCTTCTGCTTATATGGTCTGTAAAGGTCTTCTACAAGCACCATAGTCTGGGCTGCCATAATCTGCTCCTTAAGCTCATCTGTAAGCTTGCCCTGCTCTTCTATGCTTGCAATAACCTGTGTTTTTCTATCTTCAAGATTACGCAGATACTTAAGTCTGTCATCTAATTCACGGAGCTGTTCATCATTTAAAGCCCCTGTGACTTCCTTTCTGTATCGTGCTATGAACGGTATTGTGCAGCCCTCATCTATGAGCTTTACTGCTGCATCAACCTGCGATGTCTTAACACTTAACTCTTCTGCAATCTTTTTAATAATATCCATTGTAAAACTCCATTTCTATTACTTTTTTATCAACACTTTATTATAACAACTGCGGACTTTATTATCAAGTTACTGTTCACTGCTATGCAATTCTGCCAGATATGAATATTATCATCTACTGTCAAGCATACAATGCGCCTCTCCTGACAGAAGCATTTATAAAACAAGGGAGAATTCACACATACAGTTGATGTAAGTGAATTCTCCCTGTTGCCAGCTTATGTAAAACCTGTTATTTAATATTTTTCTTCATCTGCTCAAGTTCATCATCAATGTTTTTTACACTTGAAAATGAGCTGTCAATGTCGTCACCTTTGCCCTTGCGTGATGACTTTTTCTTCTTGTCATCAGATGCGCTGCCTGCAAAAAGCACCTTTGCTACAAGTCCGGCACCACCGAATATAAGTACAAGAAGTAATATCCATTCGTATAAAGTCATTGAACTAAGATGAATATGTGTTGACATTATGACTGATACTATTATAAGAAGTACCGAAAATGCTGTGAACACCTTTGATGCAAAGTTAGCACCAGTTGTAAACATCCATATAATTCCGATAATAAGTGGAACTATAATCAGTCCAGATGAAAATCTTCCTCCGCCAAATGAGAAAAATCCACCATATCCTGAAAATACAATAACCTTCTGCGAAAGTATATACAGTCCTACTGCAAGCATAACAATACCTGCCACGAACTGCATAAGTTCATTCTTTGCTTCCTTCATAAGCCTTCCCCCGTCTTTCCATCCGGCTGTACTGTGTTTTTCACCTTACAACACCAGATAGCCCTTGTTATATGTACCAAAAAAACCTAACTATGAGCAGGCTCATATGAGTTTAAACCTTTTTGACCCTGTTATCATACACTATGCTTCCGGAACAAATACTCCGTAGATTGTTCTTATAGCATCCTCAAAGTATCTGTTTCTTACGCCGATGATTATGTTGAGCTCACTTGAACCCTGGTCAATCATCTTTATGTTTATCTTAGACTTTGCAAGTGCTGAGAATATGTTGCCTGCAAGTCCTGAGTTATTTCTCATGCTTCTTCCTACAACAGCGATAAGTGCAAGGTCTGACTCAAGCTCTATTGTGTCTGGATTAACTGCTCTGTGAAGCTCTGCTAAAACCTTCTGCTCTTTCTCAACGAATTCATCCTGATGGACAAATACTGTCATAGTATCTATACCAGATGGCATATGCTCGAATGATATTCCATTGTCCTCGAATACCTGAAGCACCTTTCTTCCAAATCCTATCTCGGAATTCATCATATCCTTATCGATTGTAATAGATACAAATCCCTTCTTACCTGCAATACCTGTTATAATGCAGTCAGGCCTGTTACATGTTGTTTCAACAATCATAGTACCCTTATCCTGTGGTGCATTAGTATTACGGATATTGATTGGAATTCCTTCCTTTCTTACAGGGAATATTGCTGATTCATGAAGAACAGTTGCACCCATATATGAAAGCTCTCTTAATTCCTTATATGTGATAATCTCGATTGGTCTTGGATTATCTACTATTCTTGGGTCTGCCGCAAGGAAACCAGATACATCTGTCCAGTTCTCGTATACATCAGCCTTTATAGCTCTTGCTACAATTGAACCTGTCACATCTGAACCGCCTCTTGAAAATGTCTTTACAGCACCGTTTGGCATAGCACCGTAGAAGCCCGGAATAACCGCTGCCTTTACATTGGCTAATCTGTCCTGCATAACCTGATTAGTCTTTTCGCCATCGAATTCACCGTTGGCATCAAAGCATATAACTGTAGCTGCATCTATGAACTCATAACCAAGATAATTAGCCATAATTATACCATTGAGGTACTCACCTCTTGAAGCTGCATAGTCTGTACCAGCCTTTGCTTCAAAATTCTTCTTGATTGTTTCAAACTGCTCCTTTAATGAAAGCTTTAAGCTAAGACCCTTTATAATCTCGTTGTATCTTTCCTCTATAGCCTTTAACTGCTTGTCAAAGTTCTTACCTGCTTCTGCCTCTGCATAGCACTTATAAAGCATATCTGTAACTTTTGTATCCTCTGGAAATCTCTTTCCCGGTGCTGAAGGAACAACGAATCTTCTGCTCTCTTCTGCTCTTATTATGTTTCCAACCTTCTTAAACTGTTCTGCACTTGCAAGTGAACTTCCACCGAACTTAACTACTTTTACCATTACTTTTTACCTTTCCTCATATTTATTGTTATTTTATTAACTAAGCTTAGTATCATCTATTCTTATTCTTGAGATAACATTTACCTTAGCTGCTGCCTCTGCAAACTTTCCTTCTGTCATAATGCCTGTCACAAAGCCATACTCGTTATCAAGACCGTCTGCCTTAACTACATTGACATCGCCGAAAAGCTCTTTAACTGTAGCTTCTGTCACATCAGCAGGAACTCTTACGAAAAATCTTCTCTCTTCCTCGCTTGTATCTGCAAGTGTGAGCTTCTCATCATCCCAGATTACCATAACATTAGTTCCTTTATGCTTAACGCAGTCGATTATATCGCCGACTACCGCACTTGCTGTAGGAAGCTTTCCTGCTCCTGCACCAAAGAACATAACGTCACCAACCATATTACCATTAACATATATTCCGTTAAGAACTCCATTGACATTATACAATGGATGTGTTGTATCAATAAGGAATGGTGAAGTTATTGCATACACCTTTCCGTCTTTTCTGTAGCTTGTAGCTAAAAGCTTGATAACACAGCCCATCTTTTCTGCATACTTGAAGTCTTCGTTTGATATCTTTGTGATACCCTCTGTTGTAATCTCTTCAAAGTTCACAGTCTTGCCGCCTGCAAGTGATGTAAGAATAGCTATCTTTCTGCATGCATCATATCCTTCAACATCTGCCTCAGGATTACGCTCTGCATATCCAAGCTCCTGCGCTTCCTTTAACACTTCCTGATATGAACTTCCCTCATTGCTCATCTTTGTGAGAATGTAGTTAGTTGTTCCGTTCATAATACCTGTAATCTTAGTAATCTCATCTGCTGTAAGAGCCTGATTAAGTGGTCTGATAATAGGAATTCCGCCGCCTACAGATGCCTCAAACATAAAGTTTAAGCTGCGCTCCTTTGCCATGGCAAGAAGCTCTGCTCCGTGTGCTGCAACAAGTGCCTTGTTAGAAGTACATACGCTCTTTCCTGCTTCAAGCGCTCTTTTAACAAATGTAAATGCCGGTTCAACACCTCCCATAACCTCAACAACAACATCTATCTCATCATCATTTATAATAAGGTCTATATCGTGTACTATCTTTTCCTGAACAGGGTCACCCGGAAAATCTCTTAAGTCTAATACACTCTTAACCTCTATAGACTTACCTGCTTTTTTTAATATTGATTCTGCGTTAGTGTTAAGTATCTCAACAACGCCAGAACCGACAGTTCCATAACCTAATACTGCTACTTTTGCCATATTATCCTCCATGTATTTTATTATTAGGATGTATACAGACTTCTGCATTGCGTTGCAATCCATATCATCTACAATTTACATCATATTACAGTGATGCATCACTGCTTAATATCTTTAAGTATCTTACTCCTGAAAGCTGTTCTATCTCTTCTATCATCATTGATGCATCACCAGTAGTTGGAAGTATCTCAACACTTAAAGTAAGTGATGCAATACCATTTACAGGGATAGTCTGATGAATAGTAAGTATATTGGCCTTGAATTCAGCTACTTTATTAAGCACAACCGATAAAAGTCCAGGCTCATCATCCATTGACAGTACAAATGTAATCGTCTTACCCTTGGAATTATCCCTGAACGGAAATATATCATCCTTATACTTGTAATATGAGCTTCTGCTTATACCAACTTTTTCTGTTGCATCGGCTATAGATATATTCTTATTCTCTATAAGCCTGTTTGCTTCTGCTACCTTTAAAAGCACCTCTGGCAGGGCTTTCTGCTTAACAACATAATATTTAATATTATCTTTCATTCTATTATGCCTTTCCGGACACTTAATGTAACCAGGTATATTCAAGTCTTTTGTGTGTTTCACAGGAAGACAGTTGTACTCGGTACAAAGAATGGTAGCACATATCTGATATAAAAGCAAGTTATTTTCTACGCATATAATAGGCAATATTATGTTGGGAAAAGGTACTGAAATATGTAAATATATAAGCAGCAATATAGCACTATATACATATATTGAAGAAACTACACTAAGAGTATCTTGGAAAATTTAACATACACCTGATACTTTCATCATAATAAAAAAGAAAACCCCCGCACAACGGGAGAGGAATGCGGGGGGTTCATATATAAAAACAATGCCTCAGTGCACTGTCTTTATCATATTTAATTATCAGAGCCTTTCGCTCTGTATTTAATACTACATCAATCTATGTCACAACGTAAATAGTGCTTTAGTACCATAAAGTCATATCATTTCCTTTCACGGTCGAAAACGCTGGCTAAATATTTCATAGCATTAAGATGGTCCCAGTTCAGCTGTCCCTTCTTCATACGCCACTTCCAGTTGTTTCCAAGGCTGGAAGGGAAGTTCATACGTGCTGCATTGTCAAGCTTTAATATATCCTGCACTGCAAATATAGTAATAACAGCAACACTTGAGTAAGCTGCCCTGAATACCATATCAACCATGCGGTGCTTATCCCTTGTATCAAGATAATCATAGGCAAAACCTAACTCGCCGTCATTTCTTTCGTTAAAGAAACCAAGAAGCGTTTCGTTGTCGTGGGTTCCGCCATAACATATGCAGTTACGTGTGTAGTTATATGGAAGGTGAGGATTTTTCCTGTCACCGCCGAAAGCAAACTCGAGTACCTTCATACCCGGATAATTATTGTGTTCAAGCACCTGCTCAACCTCCGGAATACTTACTCCGAGGTCTTCGGCTATAATCTTCTTATCACCAATAGACTCATTGATTGCATCTAAAAGCTTCTGACCCGGTCCCTGTTCATATGAGCCCTGTCTTGCATCCGGCATATCATAAGGAATAGTGTAATACTTTATAATTCCAAGGAAATGGTCTATTCTTATAACATCATATAATCTGGCAGAGTTCTTCATACGCTTTCTCCACCATAAGAAGCCATCAGACTCCATCTTATCCCAGTCATACAGAGGGTTGCCCCACTTCTGACCCTTATCTGAAAATGCATCTGGTGGAACACCTGCAACCTTTACCGGCGTAAGGTTTTCATCAAGCTGGAATTCACCCTGATTAGCCCACACGTCAACGCTGTCATAACCCATATATATAGGAATATCGCCGATTATCTCTATACCATTGGAATTAGCATACTCTTTAAGGCGGTTCCACTGTGTGTAGAACTCATACTGTATAAAGTTCCAGTAACCTATGTCATCTGCAAGTTCCTGTTCGTACTTCTTCATAGCATCCGCACGTCTGAACTTGATGTCATCATCCCACTCACCCCATGACTTCTGGTCAAAATTAGCCTTTAATGACATAAACATAGAGTAGTCCTTAAGCCAGTCAGCATTATCCTTTACAAAGTTATCAAACTTCTTGTATATCGGAAGCCCCTTATCAAGCACCGACTTTGCCTTAACGCACTGCTCTTTAAATCTTTCATACGCTTTTCTTAATATGGCAAATCTTCCATTATACATTTTCTCATAGCTTACATAGCGGTCATCACCAAGATAGCCGTCATAGTTTACTGGAAATCTGTTGTTAAGTGCATCATCCTCGGATACATTTACAGGAATAAAACCGTCACCCCAGTCAACTGCTAATACCTCAGACTTAAGAAGAAGTCCGTCCTCAATAAGCACATCAAGGTCTACAAAATATGGATTACCTGCAAATGCTGAATATGGCTGGTATGGACTGTCACCATAGGTTGTAGGACCGACCGGAAGCACCTGCCAGTACTTGTGGTTGGTATCCCTCACAAAATTAACAAAATCATAGGCATCTTTTCCAAGCGTTCCTATTCCATATGGTGATGGAAGAGAACTTATTGCCATCAATATTCCCGCATTTCTTTTAAAAGTATTGCCACTTCCCATATAATCTCCATTCCACAGATATCTGACACTCTGACACAGTATCTGTATTATATTTAATTACTCTTCATCTGTTCAGCGAATTCTTTAATTCCTTCTGCTTCCTCTTCTGATAATATCTTGTTAATATCAAGAAGGATAACAAGCTTGTTATCAATGCTTGCAACTCTGTCTAAGTACTCTGTATCGTCTGACTTTGCAAGATTAGGCATAGGTGATATCTTTTCTGGGTCTAACTCACCTATCTCGATAACCTCATCAACCTCAAGTGCTATCTTCATATCTGGAAGATTTACTATAACTGTATTATTGCCCTTTGTTCTGTCCTCCATATTAAACTTTTCCTTAAGGCACATAACAGGAATAACCTCTCCTCTTAAGTTGACGATACCACTTATGTATCTCATTGAATTAGGAACTGGTACAACATCTACCTGCTTTTCAATAGACTGTACAAGATTAATATCCACTCCGAACTCCTGTTCACCAAGTCTGAATACGACTGGTCTGATATAATCTGTCATAACTTCTCCTTTCGCATATATGCATAAACATAAATAATTATTCTTCTTTTCTGCCCGTTGATATCCAGTTAAGATATGCATTGATAAATGGATCTATATTACCATCAAGGACACTTGCTGCATTACCTACGTCCTTGTTAGTTCTGTGGTCTTTAACCATAGTATATGGCTGAAGCACATAGCTTCTTATCTGGTTGCCAAAGTTAATATCCTTGACATCACCTCTTATGTCGGATGACTTCTGTGCATTTTCTTCCTGCTTCATCATATAAAGCTTTGCCTTTAACATCTGCATAGCCTTATCCTTATTCTGATGCTGTGACCTTTCATTCTGGCACTGCACAACTATTCCTGTAGGAAGGTGTGTAATTCTTATCGCTGATGAAGTCTTGTTGATATGCTGTCCGCCAGCACCACTTGACCTATAGGTATCTATTCTTAAGTCATCATCATTAATCTGTACATCCACATCTTCATCTATATCCGGCATAACATCACATGATACAAATGATGTCTGTCTTTTTCCTGCCGCATTGAATGGCGATATTCTTACAAGTCTGTGAACACCATGCTCTGACTTTAAGTGTCCGTATGCGTTCTCTCCTGATATTTCAATCGTTACCGACTTAATACCAGCCTCATCACCTTCAAGATAATCAATAGTTTCTGTTGTATAGCCGTGCTTTTCTGCCCATCTTGTATACATACGTAAAAGCATCTGGCACCAGTCACAGCTTTCTGTTCCACCTGCACCTGCATGAAGTGTAAGTATCGCATTACATTTGTCATACTCACCTGAAAGAAGTGTATCTATCCTTATCGATTCTATCTTTTCTTCAAATGTAGTAATCTCTTCTTCTATCTCCGGAATAAGTGATTCATCGTCTGCCTCATCTGCCATCTCTATAAGAACATTGATATCCTCAAGTCCTGACTTAAGTGAGTCGTACCCTTCAAATGAGTCCTTAAGTCCCTTAAGCTCTTTCATAGCCTTCTGTGACTTATCAGGGTCATCCCAGAAGCCGGGTGCCTCCATATCTGCCTCAAGTTCCTCTATACGCTTCTTCTTGCTGTCAAGGTCAAGTGACTTCTTAATATCGTCTAACTGCTTATCATAGCCTGATATCCTGTATCTGAACTGATCTAATTCTACCACAATATACCTCTTTATTAATTACTTTTAGTTAGTTATTTAAGGAAACTATATTAAAGCTTTCCTATAACTGTTACACATAAAATAAGAGGATGTCCACTCTTATCTTTCAATCAATGATACTATCATATCACATAATTGAAAAATTTCATAGTATGACATCCCCTGTCTTTTAAATATCGTATTACTCTTATGCCTTTCTTCCACAGCAGTTCTTATACTTCTTGCCGCTTCCACAAGGACATAAGTCGTTAGGATATATCTTCTTGTCTGTACGCTTAACAGGTCCTTTCACAGATGATCCTTCATCCTTGTTAGTTCCTGTAACCTTGGCTACCTGCTCTCTTTCGACCTTCTCTTCTACCTGGATATGCATAAGAAGTCTTACAGTATCCTCAGTAATAGCCTGTGTCATCTCATCAAACATATCATAACCCATCATCTTGTACTGTACAACCGGGTCTTTCTGTCCATATGCCTGAAGTCCTATACCCTGCTTAAGCTGATCCATATCATCGATATGGTCCATCCACTTTCTGTCTATAACCTTAAGAAGAACAACTCGTTCTATCTCTCTTATAGTTTCTGGCTCTGGGAACATAGCTTCCTTATCTTCATATAACTTTACAGCCTTTTCCTTAAGTACATGAGTAAGTTCATTCTTATTCTTGACATTCTCATCATATACAACTGGCTCTACAGGAATAGTTGGAAGAAGAAGCTCGTTAATCTCATCATAATTCCACTCGTCAGCGCTCTTGTCATCGCTCACACAACGGTTTACAACACCTTCAACAAAGTCAGTAATCATCTTCATGATAGAAGAACGCATACTTTCACCATCAAGTACTCTTCTTCTCTCAGCATACATAATCTCTCTCTGTTCGTTCATAACCTGATCGTACTCAAGAAGATGGCATCTGATACCATAGTTGTTAGTTTCAATCTTCTTCTGTGCTGTTTCTATAGCATTGCTTAAAAGCTTATGCTCTATCTGGTCATTCTCACCAACACCTAACTTGTTAAATGTGTTCATAAGTGTTTCCTGTGCGAATAATCTCATAAGATTATCCTCAAGTGAGATATAGAAACGTGACTCTCCCGGATCTCCCTGACGTCCGGCACGTCCACGTAACTGGTTATCGATACGTCTTGACTCATGTCTTTCTGTACCTATAATCTTAAGACCGCCTGCTGCCCTTGCCTCATCATCAAGCTTGATATCAGTACCACGGCCTGCCATATTAGTAGCAATAGTAACTGCACCATGCTTACCAGCCTCAGCAACTATCTCAGCCTCAAGCTCATGATACTTAGCATTCAGTACATTATGAGGAATACCTCTCTTCTTAAGCATATCGCTTAAAAGCTCTGATGTATCAATATTAATAGTACCAACAAGTACTGGCTGTCCTTTTTCGTGTGATGCTACAACTTCTTCTACTACTGCATTGAACTTGCCCTTCATAGTCTTGAATACAGCATCATTGTGGTCTATTCTTGCAACTGGTCTGTTAGTAGGAACTTCTACAACGTCCATATTGTAAATTCCTCTGAACTCCTTCTCTTCTGTAAGAGCTGTACCAGTCATACCTGCTTTCTTATCAAACTTGTTAAAGAAGTTCTGGAATGTAATAGTAGCCAAAGTCTTGCTTTCTCTTTTAACCTTTACATGTTCCTTAGCTTCTATAGCCTGATGAAGACCATCTGAATAACGGCGTCCCGGCATAATACGTCCTGTGAACTCATCTACAATAAGTACTTCATCATCCTTAATAACATAATCCTTGTCCCTGAACATAAGATAATGCGCCCTTAAAGCAAGAGTAACATTATGCTGTATTTCAAGATTCTCTATATCAGCATAGTTATCAATGTGGAAGAACTGCTCAACCTTATGTATACCCTGTTCTGTAAGATTGACAACCTTATCCTTTTCATTAACTATAAAGTCGCCATCTTCTTCTATCTCTTCCTGCATCATAACCTGCATCTTTGTACGTTCACCATGGTAAGTACCCTTTACAAGCTGTCTTGCAAGTACATCACACAATTCATATAACTTAGTAGACTTACCACTCTGACCTGATATGATAAGAGGTGTTCTTGCCTCATCGATAAGTACTGAATCGACCTCATCGATGATACAGTAATGAAGGTCTCTTAAAACAAGCTGCTCCTTATATATAGCCATATTATCACGAAGATAATCGAAACCAAGCTCATTGTTTGTAACATATGTAATATCACAAGCATAAGCGGCTCTTCTCTCATCATCCTTCATATCGTGAAGAACTATACCTACTGAAAGACCTAAGAAGTTATGAATCTGTCCCATCCACTCAGCATCACGCTTTGCAAGATAATCATTGACAGTTACAACAAGTACTCCCTTTTCTTCAAGTGCATTAAGATAAGCTGGAAGTGTACATACAAGAGTCTTACCTTCACCTGTACGCATCTCTGCGATACGTCCCTGATGAAGAATAATACCACCGATAATCTGCACTCTGTAGTGTTCCATGCCAAGTACACGCTTACCTGCTTCCCTTACAGTAGCATATGCCTCTGGAAGTATATCATCAAGAGTTTCACCCTTTGCTAATCTTTCCTTGAATTCTTTAGTCTTAGCCTTAAGCTGCTCATCTGTAAGCTTACTATATTCTTCTCTATAGCTTTCTACCTTATCAGCAATCGGATTGATTCTTTTCAACTCGTGCTGACTGTGTGTTCCGAATATTTTCTGAACTAAACCCATCATATATCTCCTTAATTAACCAGCTATCCCTTATAAATAAGCTGAAATTATCTAAATTGTAACACTGTTTGTATATTTAGGCAAGCTACAGTTATAACGTCAATAGTTAAATTTTACTAAACAGACTTTTCCATATTCATTCTTGAGTGCTTCATTGTCTGCTTATTGCGGTACATATTGCTGTACGCCCTTTTAGTAAGCTCCTCCATAAGATAATAGTGGTCTCTCGTGCTTATGTACTCCAACCAGCTGGATTTACTTTTTTATACCTATAACATCATAAATGTTATCAGCTTACAATTATTCTTTTAACGTATTCGCTTGCAAGTCCTATCCTCGTTTCTTTTACTGCAACCACAAAGTTACCTTCTATCTGTGATATAACGCTTATATCTGAACCAACAACAATACCCAAGTAAAAAAGTACAACAAAAAAGAACCGCTACTTTAACTTTTACATTAAAGCAGCAGCTCTTTTTAGGATGTAAACTATGTATTACAAACCTTCTTGGAAAGATTATTGTTATTAATCAAGTTCTGGTTCTATAAGTCCGTATGTATTACCTTTTCTCTTGTAAACTACATTAACTTCTTCTGTTTCTGAATTGAAGAATACATAGAAGTTATGTCCTAAAAGTTCCATCTGAACACATGCTTCTTCAGGATCCATAGGCTTAATGCCAAATCTCTTTGTTCTTATAATCTTAACATCATCATCAGGGTCATAGTCATTCTCTATGAATTCCTTGGCAAATGCTGCCTCATTCTGATGCTTATCAACTATCTTATTCTTATACTTCTTAAGCTGTCTTTCGATAACTTCTTCAACAAGGTCAATAGATACATACATATCGCTGCTGACCTGTTCGCTTCTGATAATATTACCCTTGACTGGGATTGTAACTTCTATCTTCTGTCTTTCCTTCTCGACACTTAATGTTACGTGAACTTCTGTCTCTGGAGCAAAGAATCTATCCAGCTTTCCTAACTTTTCCTCCACTGCTGATCTTAAACCTTCTGTTACATCAATATTTCTTCCTGTAATAATAAAACGCATGATGTCCAACTCCTTCTATCACTTTATTATCGTGTTGCCTACCGTTAAGGATTATATAAGGAATATAGCCAACTAAATGTGCCTCACGATTTTTGATAATGTTATTATACCACAATTTTACATTTAGACAAGTATGTTCACACAATTTACGTAATTTTTATAAAGTTATTTTACATTTCACAATAATCTTATTCTGTCAAGTAAGAATATGCATTTTTTTAATATTTTTGGCATTTTCAGACATTTAAACAAAACATATATTCTGTTTCAGCTTATAAATCCACAGCGACTTTTATACATTTTTATTGTGGATAATGTGGATAACTTAGTGCATAACTCAAAACGCTACCAGAATACGCATGTTTATATGTGGATAACTTCTTGATTATATGTCAATTACTGTCGGATAACTTTTGAAAGTTCCTGTATCCATTTTTATATTTGTTAATGATGCACAACAGGCGAAAAGTCAAGGTTGTTTTATGTATTTTTTTGATATATAATCTGGTCAAATGTTGATTTATGGCTTTATTATAAAAATATGCGTGACATCATACTGTTTATATGCTGTTAAGTTTGTGTCTATTCATATTTGATGCAAATCAGTTAAGAATAATTATGATGTATAATACATTTTCTTTATATTCATAATTGATATAAACCTGCTATATAAAAATGTATACAGAAATGAGGATTAATATGATTAATAATTACAATATAATAGATAATTCAGAGAATACTGATGATTGCAATGTAATGGATAATTCAGAGAATACTGATAATTGCGATGTAATAGATAATTCAGCTGATATTGATAATTGCGGTGTAATAAATAATTCAGTTAATGCTGATAATTGCAGTGTAATGGATAATAATACCATAATAATAACTGGGGCATCCCGTGGAATTGGCAGGGCTATTGCCACCGCCCTTGCTTCACCTTCCACTAATCTTGTAATAAGCTGCTCTAAAAGTGAGGCTGAATTGCAGGAAACTTACGATGCTGTTGTTAAAAAAGGCGCGCACTGTACGGCTTATGTCGGTGATATGGGGAATTATTCCAATGTTTTAGAAATGTTTGACCTGGCTCTAAGCCATTATGGAAAAACTGATATACTTATCAACAATGCCGGAATTGCATCAATAGGACTTTTTCAGGATATGACACCTGATATGTGGAATAATATAATGTCTGTTAATCTTAATTCCGTTTACAACTGCTGCCACTTTGCAGTTAATGATATGCTGCGCCGCCACAGCGGAAAGATAATCAACATATCTTCTGTGTGGGGACTGTACGGCGCAAGCTGTGAAGTTGCATACTCTGCTTCCAAGGGAGCTGTCAATTCATTTACAAAGGCTCTTGCAAAGGAGCTTGCACCAAGCCATATACAGGTAAATGCCATAGCCTGTGGAGCCATTGATACGTCTATGAACGGACACTTAAGTAAAGAAGAACTAGATGAACTTGCCTGTGAAATTCCTGCCGGGACACTGGGAAAACCAGAAGGGGTTGCAAGACTTGTCAAGCTGATGCTTGAGTCTGATGACTACCTCACAGGACAAGTTATACAATATGATGGTGGATGGATATAAAATAAAGGTATGTATAAAACAATATAACTTTGTTTTATCATACCTTTATTTTATTATAGTTTTATATGCGGCAGGCTCCAAACACGCCATCAAACTCGTTGAAATAAGTTTCTTCCAGCTTCTTTAAAAATACTGATGCGTATTTATCACGATATGAAAGTGATACATAAAGATTACCGACTGCCGAATCAATTATCTGTATTTTTATAAGCAGATTGTTATCCGCCTTCCATGCTCCTGAAGCAACGCATCTGAAATTGTATACAGGAAATACTGATTCTATATTGTATCCAAAGCCGAATTTTATGCTGTGCTTTCCTGTATTGTTAGTATATGTGAGTATGCCATATCTGCTATCTTCATCAACAATCTCAACGCATATATCCTTCATATTACATTCGTTATCATCGCATCTATATGTAATACCATTTATTATATTCTCATATGATGATGTAATGTCTGTAGAAAGCGCGAAAAGCTTCCTGCTTTCAAGATATTCCGCGTACTGTTTCTTATCCTCCTGTGTTTCAGGCTGGACTGTTGTGCTATCGTCAAGCTTGTTATATATTTCTTCCCAGAATGCATCATATATACACTGTACACCACCCTGGCGTCCCTGTGTATCTGCTGTTGTCACCATATATATATCTTTATCCGGCACATATAACGCAAGCTGGCCTGCCATTCCGTAAAGGGCATAACCACCATTTCTTGTCATCCATATCTTATATCCATATCCCTGCATTTCCTCAATAGTGCCACTCTTGCCATATGGATCACTCTGCTTTGTATGTGCTTTTCTGATATAATCTGCTGGTATAAGCTGCTTTCCGTTCCATGCACCATCCTTTGATATAAGATATATTACTTTAAGCATATCTGATGGACGTGCACATAAACCTGAACCACCCATAGGTACTCCATATGGATCATCTATTATAAATGCCTCCTTTGAAAATCCAATCTCATCAAGGAAGCTTTTTCTTAGATACTCTAACAGATTCATTCCTGAAAGCCTTTCTATAAGTGCTCCAAGAACATGTGTAGATGATGTATCATATGAAAACTGTGTACCAGGTGCATGAACTGGTTTTGTTGTAAAGAATGAACCAACCCAGTCAGTCACTCCCTCACCTTTATATGTTGTCTTGTCATGACACGTGCGCATAGTAAGCATATCTCTTATGGTAAGCATACTTGTATATTCATATGCCCCTTCTTTTGGAAGCTTGTCCTTAAAGTAATCAACTATATGGTCATCCAGGGTTAATTTTCCCTCTCCATACAGCTTTCCTATGCCGAGTGATACAAGTGTCTTTGTCATAGAGAACATACGATGCAAAGTATCTTTTTCATATGGTGCATAATAAGTTTCCATACATATCTTGTCACCTCTCATGATTGTAAGACTATGCATAGGTATATCCTGATTCTCCAGACGTTTTGCAAAGTTCATAAGATTGTGATAGTCTATGTTACATTCCGATGGTGCCACGTGCTTAAAAAAATCGCTCATAATTACTCTCCTATCCTGTCATAATATGATACCAGGGTCAAAAGGTCTAAACCCACATGAGCTCGCTCATATGTGGGTGAAAGACCTTGGGACCCGCCCCAATATGAGCATAAAAGTGGGATGATAATCCCACGATATGCGAATATTGGGTAGGATTGTGGGAGTGCGTAGCACGGAACAATCCGTAGGTATCAAAGTCGGGGGCTTTTGACTCCGACATCATAATATAATATTTACTATATCCTTTATACTACAGCTTCAATACGAAAGTATCTACTTAAAATTATATTCAATAATAATTTTATTACATATTTTTCACACTGCTTTTTCTGTGGTTACGACATTTTACCAATTACATCTAATATATATTCTACCCTGTTTATGTAGCTGTGCTTCTTACTTACAAGTTCATGTCCTTTAGCAGCAATCTGCCTTCGTTCATCTTCGTGTAAAAGATAATACTCGGCTTTTTTACAGCAGTCATACATATCCTCATAATACACAATACTTTCTTCATTTTTAAAATAATCTGTAAGTTCTATCTGATAATTAGTAAGAAGAAAACCTCCTGCACCAAGTATATCCCACACACGCAGTGGTATGCCAGTACGGATATTTCTTATCGTCATATTAAGGTTAATGGATGAATTATTAAACACCTTGGGCATATCATCCATGTAGTCAACCGTCCCTTTAAAATCCACGTTTATAAGTGAGGCATCCTGCTCATCTGTATATAGGGCAACTTTGTTTTTCTTTGCCAGAAGATTAAGCGTTTTTACACGTTCTATATTAGCAAGCTTAAAGCCAAGAAATGTAGACTCAAAAACCAGCCTTATATCAGAAAACGCCCTCTTATCCTGCCTGAAATCCACAAACTCTGATAACTGCTTTAATATATCCACTGTCAACAGCTCATCAATTATATTATCTCCGTATATATTAAGCTGTGCAAGCATAGCTGCATCAAAATATCCCCTTAAATATGGAGGAAGCTTATCTTTTATATCATCATATGAATTCTTATGATACATACTCCCTACAAACGATATATCAGCACTGAATCTGTCCTTTTCTTCCCTAGTCTGGCTGTCAAGCTGGCTGCTGAGCCTGTCTGTATTCACAGCCAGCGGAAGATAGTATATATTCTTAACTCCCAGCTGCTTTAATTCATAATAAAAAAACTTATCAAATATAAATATATTGTTGCAACTGTTAAATACAGACTGATGATAAAGCGATATAAGCGGACTATCCACTGTCCATGCCACATATTTTCTTCCTGTCTGTTCACATATATCAGAAACATGAGGAAAGTAATTAAGTGAAAATATCACATCATATTCCCTGAACACATCCGCAAGCAGTACATAATCATGTTCCTTTATGCCTGTTATACTGTCACTTGACAGTGGCTTTTCTTCATACATATCTACTGAATGTCCGAAATATTCAAAAGCTGACTTAACATCTGCCTGATTAAACACCTTCCACTTGTATATAAGAATATTCATAATAATTCCCAGTTCCTTAACCAATAAATAATATGAAGTCAAAGATGAATTTGAATTTAATTAAACAACTTTACCTACTCTCTTGTTGCAGCTTCAAGTACCTCAAAATAATTCTCAAATGTTTTTGCACAACACTCGTAATCATCTATTATGATGCCATCCACCTTAAGTCCAATAAGTGCAAATGCCATAGCCATTCTATGATCTGAATATGTCTTAACTACGCCAGGCTTTACCTTTCCTGGTAAAATCTCGATTCTGTCCCTGCCCTTTTTGATATCTATGCAAAGACTGTTAAGCTCATTGGCAACAGCCTCGATTCTGTCAGATTCCTGATATCTGATATGTTCGATATTTCTTATGATAGTCGAAGTCTTTGCAAATGGTGCAATAGCTGCCAGTGTCATGGTCTGATCAGAAAAATCGTTCATATCAACATCCACGCCATCATATTCACCTTCTGCTGGTCCCGTAACACTTATACCTTCACGCTCTTCTGTAACTGTACAGCCAAGCTGCTTTAATACATCAAGAAACTTCATATCTCCCTGCATAGATGTTCTTCTTACATTCTTTACAAGGCAATATCCACCTGTAAGAGCCGCTGCTGCATAAAAATAACATGCTGCTGATACATCCGGTTCTATCTGATATGTTCCTGCAACATAACTGTCATCTGCTGGTATAACATAGACTGCACCTTCATGGTCTACCTCACAGCCGAACTGCTTCATCATATTGGAAGTTATTCTTATATATGAACCATCTGTCTTTTTACTTGTTATATTAATCTTTAAGCCACTTTCAAGCATAGGTGCTGTCATCATAAGTGCACTTAAGAACTGTGTACTTTCACTTATGTCTATAGACACCTCTGACTTAGGCTTTCTGCCACCATAAGCTGCTCCTGTAACCCTTACTGGAAGATGTCCGTTTTTTTCAATAAATTCAAAGCTTGCTCCCATATCAGTAAGTGCTTCAAACAATGGAAGCATAGGTCTTTTCTTCATCTGCTCTGATGCATCTATTGTGTACTTTCCATCTGATAATCCAAGCATAGCAGTAAGAAATCTTGCTGCAGTTCCGGCACTTCCTACATTGATAGTACCCTCCTTCTTAGGAAGATTACCACCATGACCCTCAATAATTACATACTTTTCAACTTCATTCACCTGTATTATGTATCCAAGTGATATAAGACTTGTAAGAAAATGTCTTGAATCATCACTGAACAACACTCCATTAAGTCTGCACTCTCCATCAGATAATGCTGCCATAAGAAGAGCTCTGTTAGTGATACTTTTAGACCCTGGCACCTCTACAACGCAGTTGATTGGCTTGTTTAACTTTCTTACCTTATACTGTGACATTTTGATTATTACCTCTGTTATTATCTTATTAGCAGCTTTATAAACGTTGCAATATATGTAATGATTCATACCTACAAGTATTGTACAAAGCAACTCTTATACTGGCTGCTGCTTCTTTCTGCTATAGTATAACACCACTACTGTACAGCTTAACAATAAATATTGCTGTCATATAATTTTCTTATGTTGTAAATATCGATTCAATTATACTTAATATTTTTAAGTGTAATTGAATATCTGCTTATTATTATTAATATGGCAAAAATTGTACCACACTGAATATTTCCCTGATACAGCCCTGTTTTTACTTTCTGTCTTCCATCTTAGGATAATCTCTATGCCATCCAACATATTTATAAGCTGGACGTATAATCTTACCGGCATTGACAAGCTCTTCAAGACGGTGTGCGCACCAGCCTGATATACGTGAAGTTGCAAACATAGGTGTAAACATTTCTTCTGGTATTCCAAGCATAGAATATACGAAACCACTGTAGAAATCGACATTGGCACATACTGGCTTAAACATTTTTCTCTTCTGCATAATAAGCTGTCCTGCCTCTTTTTCTACTGTTTCATAAAGTGCATATTCCTTCTGCATACCCTTCTCGTCTGAAAGCTTCTTTGCAAATCCCTTAAGTATAACCTCTCTTGGGTCAGAATTAGTGTATACAGCATGTCCCATACCATATATAAGGCCTGCATGGTCAAATGCTTCCTTATCAAGAATTTTGTTAAGATAACCGCATATTTCTTCCTTATTATCCCAGTCACTGCAGTGTTCCTTGATATCTGCAAACATTTCCTGAACCTTTAAGTTAGCACCACCATGCTTAGGTCCTTTAAGTGATGCGATAGAAGCTGCCATAGCTGAGTATGTATCTGTACCTGATGATGTTACAACGTGGTTTGTAAATGTTGAGTTATTACCACCACCGTGCTCTGCGTGAAGCACAAGACAGATATCAAGTACCTTTGCCTCAAGCTCTGTAAATTGTCCGTCATCACGTAACATATAAAGAATATTTTCTGCTGTTGAATATCCCTTCTTTGGATTTTTTATCATAAGAGTTCCATCAAGCTTAAAATGTCTGTATGACTGATATGCGTACACTGTAAGAAGTGGCATCTTTGCAATAAGCTGAAGTGACTGTCTTAACACATTTGGAATAGATATATCATCTGGATTTTCATCATATGAATAAAGGCTTAATATACTCTTCATAAGTGAATTCATAAGATTAGTACTTGTTGCCTTCATAATAACATCACGGATAAATGCGCCTGAAAGCTCCTGAAGGTCTGTAAGTATGCGCAGGAAACTGTCCAACTGCTCCTGTGTTGGAAGATTACCAAATAAAAGAAGATATGTTGTTTCTTCAAATCTAAATCTGTCTCTTGTACAGCCCTTTATTATATCCTCTACATTATAACCCTGAAAATACAACTGACCATCGACAGGAATTTTTCTACCATTGACATTTTCATTACCACAGACATCTGATATTTCTGTAAGACCTGTAAGTACACCATTACCGTTACTATCTCTTAAGCCTCTCTTAACATCGTAGTCTATGTATAAATTCTGGTCAATAGAGCCTGACCTTCTACATTCTTTAACAAGCTGTTCAAATTCGCTCTTATCAACTGTTGTCAGTTCCATCATTTCCTGATTATTCATTGTAATCCTCCGTTCCTGTATCTGTGTGTAAATGTTTTATCATAATGTTGTGTGCATAAATTCTGCAATTCTTTGGCAGACAGCTTGTTTCTGCCTGTTTATATTACAAAGTTGTAATTACAACTTGTATATATAATATCTGCCAATTATTAGTACTTGCACTATCACAATTCTGCACGTCATTTCTATATTGCAGAATTATTGTTATCTATACCCGGTAAACATATATACAGATACAACATGTATTATTTTATATTGGATATGCGATGTCTTTGTATATTTATGCATGCGCATATTAGCTATTATGCACTTTATTACTATATCTTGTCAATTCATACTTAATTACTATTATGACAGCCCAAGTATACTCATCCCTTAAATTCTGTTGATTTTTCTCTAACAGGCTGTACCTTATACACTTTTTTATTGACATTATACAAGCGGACAAATTAATCTCAATGAAACACCACATTTGCATCAACAAACGTATCTCCAAAGAAATCACGGTATACCGTATCCGTTATATTATCAAGCTCTGACTTGTCCTCTATGATATCACCTGCATAAAATATTCTGTATTCATTCTCAAGGAAGTAACAGCTTGTATCGCTTAAGTTCATCCCGTTTTTCTTATAGAAGCCTATTCTTTTTAACATATAATCCTTAGCTGCTCCCTCATCTGCATAATCAGGATTTTCGACTTCAAGCATAAGAAGCTTTCCATCATCCTTTGCAAGCTGCTTTAACTGTCCTAAGAAATGTGTACCAAGGTGCTTTGAACGCTTATCCTTAACGATAGCAAGATAATCAAGCAGATACACATCCATATTTCTGCACTTTATAAAGTATGCATAACCGGAAAGTTCCTCCTGCGGTGCTCCATCATCATCTGTATTGCTCTCAAACAAGCCATAGACAAAATATTGCCCATTCTCTCTTTTTTCCAGCATCTGCTTTAAAGGCTTGACCTCAGATGCCGGAAAGTCAGTAACTATATGTTCATTGTATATGCTTTTAATCTCCTCTGTGTCCAGAAGTCTTATATTATATTCATCATTCATATATAAAGTATACCTTTCAGTCTTCATTTTTATCCTCATGCTCTGTGTCTGCATCATCCCTAAGTGCCATAACCGCTGTCACAAGCTCTTTTAAGTCTTTCTGCGTTCCTTCTGTGAAACTGTCCTTATTGATGACAAGGCAGTTATGTGCTGCCACGAAAAGATATATATTGTCCTTGTCCTCATTCCACTTAATCACATCATCCCATCTGAAGCTGTCGCTGTCGTCCTCTTCATCTGTAACAATAATTCCGTCTGCATCAATTTCATATGTAAATGTTATTCCGACCATTCTTGAATATGTATTGTAGTATCTGCGCTTGTTGCTTCTGTCCATTCCAACCATACCTATATATAAAAATATGGCAGCAGCACAGCCGTAAAATACCACCATAAACCAGTCAGCCTCGTCACTTCCAATAGCCTGAAACACAAGGTATCTCACCAGACCCATACCAAATAATAAGCCAAACATATTGTATACAATCTTAAAAAACTTATACTTATTATCATCAAAGTTACCTGCACGCATAGCTGCCTCAACATACTCCTTCTGGAATAACGTCTTATTTTTAATTACCATATATCCTGACCATACCTTTCCAATCTTGCTTTGACCACCGTCTGCGTATATGCTATCATTATACTATAAATCTTTAACATTGTAATGCACAAAATAACGAAATATATAAGACTTAATATAAGGAGGTTTCCTATGAAAAAACGTACCGCTTGTATAACAGGAGCAAGCTCTGGCATAGGTCGTGAAATGGCTAAAAAGCTGAGTGCTCTTGGTTATAATCTTATTCTTGTATCAAGAAATACTAAGGCTTTAAAGGAGCTTGCACAGACACTTGATACTGACTGTGAAATATACGCCTGCGACTTATCGGACGGCAAGAGCTGCATAAAGCTTGGAAGAAAGCTGTCAAAAAGAAATGATATATTTGTATTTATAAATAATGCAGGTTTTGGCGATATCGGTGACTTTGAGAGAACAAGTCTTTCAAAGGATATATCTATGCTCAATGTAAATGTGCGCGCTACCCATATTCTCACCAAATATATGCTCCGCTCATTTAAGAAAATGAACCGCGGATATATTATGAATGTAGCTTCAAGCGCCGGACTTCTCCCGGGTGGTCCATATATGGCAACCTACTATGCTACTAAAAGCTACGTTACAAGCCTGACAACATCTATCAACGGAGAGCTCAAGGCAGCACACAGCAACGTACACATATGTATGCTCTGCCCCGGCCCTGTTGATACCAACTTTAACAATACGGCTGGCGTAACATTTGCACTTCCGGGAATATCTGCCGAATACTGCGCTTCATACGCACTGCTTCAGATGTTTAAGGGAAAAGTAACTATTGTACCTACATTTACAATGAAAGCTGCTGTAATAGCCTCAAAGCTTGCACCACGCGAGCTTGCCGCCGCTATCACCGCAAAGCAGCAGATGAAAAAAAGAAAGGATAACAAGCACTGATGAAAGTATATATGGCACCTATGGAGGGATTAACTGATTATATGTTCCGCAACGCATATGATGAGTTTTTTGGCAGAGGAAAGATTGATAAGTACTTTATGCCATTTATATCGCCTAACCAGACCGAGAAGTTTCTTGCCAAAGAAATGAGGGACATTTCCCGCGATAATAACCATATCAATTCTATCCCACAGGTTATGACGAATAATTCCTCTGATTTTATATGGACTGCACGTATGCTTTATGACCAGTCAGGCTACGATGAGATTAACTTAAATGCCGGATGCCCTTCCGGAACTGTTGTTTCCAAGGACAAGGGCTCTGGTATGCTTAAAAATCCTGACACCCTTGAACGCATATTGTATGAGATATTATCAGATAATTATATAATTGATAATCATATCAAAGTATCAGTTAAGACAAGAATTGGTGTTGAAACACCAGACGAATGGGAGAGAATTCTTGCAGTATATAATAAGTTTACGCTTGAAGAGCTTATTATTCATCCAAGAGTAAGAACCGATTATTACAGAGGTGATATTAACAAGGAGGCTTTTGCACTGGCACTTAAGGAAAGCCATAATCCAGTATGCTACAATGGCGATATATTTACACGCCGCGACTTCCTTAATGTCATAGACGACTTTAATCCGGATTGTATTATGGCTGGAAGAGGACTTGTAGCTGACCCCGGTCTTATAAATGTGCTTGTAAGCGATAATCCTGCGGATTATGTGAGAAATCTTGACGAGGACAGAAGGAATATGAAGCTGCTTCATAACAGAGTGTATGAAGAAAGGCTTAAGATAATGTCGGGCGATAAGCACGCCATCCACCGTATGAAAGAAATGTGGTGCTATATGGAATATGCATTTGCCGACTGCAGGAAAGAAGTGAAGGCAATCAAAAAAGCCCAGAATATGAACGCTTATAAAGATGCTGTAAATGTGTTCTTCACAAACTGTAAGCTTGAAGAAAAACCTTACATAACATTTTCAAAGAAGTTCTAATCTGAGCCTGTATGTTATCTTTTATAGAATTCACTCAATGACGCTATCATATAACCTGTATCCTTTACACCTGCTGTTTCGTATGCAGAATGCATAGCAAGCTGCGCAAGTCCTATGTCTACTGTATTGATGGATATATGCGAATTTGATATATTGCCAAGCGTTGAACCGCCTGCTATATCTGAACGGTTCGCATATGTCTGGTATGGCACGCCCGCCTTTCTGCATATATTTTTAAATACTGCGTAGGAAACAGCATCTGTAGTATACTTCTGGTTTCCGTTGAACTTAATAACTATTCCGCCATTCATATATGGCTTATTGGTAGGGTCTGCCTTCTCCTGATGATTAGGATGTACTGCGTGTGCATTGTCAGCAGATATCATAAATGATGATGACAGTGACATAAGATATGCCTCCCTGTCCATACCAGAAGCTATACTTATTCTCTCAAGCACGTCTGACAGAAATGTAGAGTCCGCGCCCTGTCTTGTTGTACTTCCCACTTCCTCATTGTTAAATATGCAGCATACATTTACATATGGAGTACACTGATTATTACCTGCTCTTACAAATGCTTCGACAGACGAGTAGGCACACTGTATATCATCAAGCCTTGGTGCTGATATGAATTCATCATTATATCCCCAGATAGTACCTCTCTCCCTGTTGTAAAGAAAAAGCTCTGTTGTAACATCCGCACCATTATCTATATTGGCAGACTGTGTACCTGATACCGCACTAATCTGGCTTCTTATATAATCATCAAATTTATCTTTAGCATTTTCATCACCAAATACCGGAATCATATCCTTTTGCGCATTAAATGTGTTGCCATCGTTTATATTTCTGTTCATATGTATGGCAAGATTAGGTATTACAACGAGGTCTTTATCAGCATTGACAAGATACTCCTTAACGCCCTCATCATCTGCCACAACAGCCCTTCCTGCCACGGAAAGCGGACGGTCAAGCCATGTCGACATAATCATTCCACCATACTTTTCAACATTCAGGCTTACATAGTGGCTATCACCCGGCATCTGTGGGTTTTCCTTTATCTTAAAGGATGGCGAATCACTATGGCTTGCCACAATATTATAGCCCTTATATTCTGATGTTTGTGGCATCGTAAATGCTATTATTGACGACATTCCACGAACCACATAATAGCTGTGGCCTGCCTCAAGCTTCCACCTTCCGCCCTCACTTAACTCTGTCATATTATTATATGAAAGCAGTGACCTCACATTATCTATGACGTGATATGGACTTGGGCTTTTGGCTATAAAGTCTATAAGTGCTTCTGACTCTTTGCGAAAATCTAAATCTTTATTACTTCTTTTATTTTCTTCTATAATATGCGTGGTTTCTTTTTCTATATTGCTCATCCTATATCCTCAATTCTGCACATTTTGGTGACATTTATAATCTATTTTCTACTTATCTGACCTGCGTCTTATACGCCTTGTTATAAAGTAATATAATCCGACTGCCACTATTATGACTACTACTATAATAATAACTCTTGCAGTGTCGCTCAGACCTGCAAAAAAAACTCTGTTTTTTAAGCCTGAACTTTCATCCATTCTGACATTATCATTAACACCTTCTATAAGCTCACCTGCCTCTGTATCACTGCTGCGAGTATCCGCAGAAATGCTGCTCTCAGTGCTCTCATATGGATTGTCTACAGTATAAGTATTTCTTACGTAATTTTCCGGCTTAAGTGTCTGTGTGTAATCAAAAACTTCATTTCGCATGAAATTATCTGTGTTATCTCTTGAGGTTGTATACAGGTTCATACGCTCACCTGCGAGTGCCTTGCAGTAAGCCCTTCTGTCCTCATTATCCTCATAAAATGTTATCTTTCCATTTATTGTATTGCCTGCTATATCGGCAACGTAACTTCCTGATACCGGATAAAGTATATAAAGACCTGCTATTCCACCAGAATGTACATATCCTCTTTCTGATATGTAGCCATCTATTGTTACCTCGCAGTCCTTTACATCAATATATCCGTCTGCATAGATACCACCCATAAACTGCTCATCTTTATCGGCATCGTCCGGGTCTGCATCTGTACATACAAGCGTTACATCCGATACCGTGTTTTCTATAAGACCGTTTCCAAAGCCTGCAACTCCGGCTGTTCCCCACATTTTAGAAATGGAGGTAAGACTTACATAGCCTTCTACACTGCACCCTGTTATCGTTGTGTTATTCATATAACCTGCAAGAATAGCTGCAAATATGCTTTTAGATGACATATCTGCCTGCTGCCCTAACTCAATATACGCACCTGCAATATTAAGATTACTTATAACCGCACCATCTGTTATGCCAAAGAACCCTGCAAAATATGTGTCATATTCCTTAAGGTTTCCGTCATAAGTCTTTGCAGTTATATCTGTTGTAGTCTTTATATCCATATTGTATAAAGTGTGTCCATTACCATCAAATGTGCCATTGAAGTTCCATGGCTTCCAGCCCTCTTCGCCTGCCTTAGACATATCTATATCTGCCATAAGAATATAGCTTCCATCTACATTTGCTGCTGCCGCTGCCAAGTCACTGTACGTCTTTATCTCAACCTTTTCACTGCTGTTATCAGGTGAAGCTGGCTCCTGTGCCGCATACACTTCTCTGGCTGGCAATACTGACAGCAATATGCCACTGCTTAACACACCTGCACATACAAGCACAACTGCCACAAAAGCTGCCATTACACTTATTACTTTGTTGACTGACCTTGATATCATATTTTTATTTTCCTTTCCTGCTTTATACACAAAAGAAGTGCTTTGCACATGCTCCGCACTTCTTTGCACTCTTATCTGATATTGTTACGGGGCATCCCCGCCCGTAATGCCTGTTGACTGCTTAACTCTCCAAGGCTTAACCAATATTGTACTTCTTCTCAAACTCATCTACCGGTATAGGCTTAGAGAAGTAATATCCCTGAAACATCTTACAGCCCATATCATAAAGCATATCAACCTGTGTTTTCTTCTCAACACCTTCTGTGATTACCCTCATACCAAGCTTATTGGCAAGACCTATGATACTTTCAAGGATGTCCTGTCCTTTGACCTCATTTTCAGAAGCACGAAGAAAGCCCATATCAATCTTAAGAACATCTGCACTTATATCCTTTAACATATTGAGTGATGAGTAGCCACTTCCAAAGTCATCTATCTCTATGTCAAAACCATACTTCTGTAATCTTTTTATAATAACCATATTCTTGTTAAAGTCTGACATAAGTGCTGTTTCTGTAATCTCAAGCTTTAAAAGCTTAGGGTCAATATCATACTTTTCAACAAGTCCGACAAATGTTTCATACACATCAATAAGATAGAAGTCCTTAGTTGATATATTGACTGATATATGATAGTCATTAATTCCTCGTTTCTTCCACTCAGCAAGCTGCTTTACCGCTTTATCCCACATATATCTGTCAAGCCTGTATACAAAACCTGTCTTTTCAAGCACATCTATAAATACCCCGGGTGCTAACAGTCCCTTATCAGGATGCTGCCATCTTACAAGCGCTTCTGAACCGAAAGGCTTTCCTGACACATCAACCTGTGGCTGTAAGAACATAACAAATTCTTCATTATCCAGCGCCCTGTCGAACTCGCCTATTATCTTTCTTTCCTCAATAGACTTCTCAAGAAGATGCTCTGTATAGTAAGCAACACTGCTCTTATACTCATTCTTGATAGTTTCACTGGCAAGATTCGCCTTATCGCACATAATGCTTACACGTTCTTGAACATCATGTATATCATAAACACCTACAAATATGTGCATATGGAGAGAACTGTTCTTAAATGCCTCCTGTATTCCAGCTATGGCTTCATTAATAAGATCCTCATCAAACCTTATCCTTGGCATACAAATAGCAAAACGATCTGCGTGAAGTCTTGCCGCAAGTGAGTCTTCTCCTATAATGTTCTTCATATATTCTGCCTGCTTCTTTAGTATCTCATTGCCTTTTTCAATACCAAACAGCTCATTGACAAACTTAAAGTCCTTTATGTTACTGCACACAAGACAATACTTTACATCCCTGTTTTCCTTAATAAGTTTCGCTGTTTCTATGTAAAACTGTTCCTTATTAAGAAGTCCTGTAAGTGTATCGTGCGATGCCCTGTACTTCTCATGCTCAAGTGACACGACATCCTCTGTCCTGTCGTTGAATATAAAATAGTCGCACACCTGATTTTGTTTATCATCGTAAGTACGTTTATACACAATCTCGTAATACTTCTTTTCGCCATTCTGATATATAGAAGTCTCCATCTTCATACTGTCTTTTCTGTTCTCTTCTATAGACTGTATCCACTTCCTATATTCCTTTTCCATCTCTTCATAGTCATGACCGATACCATAAAGTTCCCTTAAAATGTCGTTGCAGTATATACATCTGCCATGAATATCAAAGCATACGATACCACTGTTCATATCCTTTATGATAAGAGATAACGTATTCTCTATAAGCTCATTAGGTACATAACTTAATGTAAGATAATATATAATCATAGACATAAATCCATATATCGGTGTCGACAGGTCATATATCGACTGCGAGCTTACAGTTGCAAGGTCAAGCACAAATCCCGAAAACAGTGCAATAAATATAACTTCATACCTGAAGCTGTAAAATCTTGATGACTTTGCAATCATAAATATAAACGAAATAAGTATAACTATAATAACAACGTAGTTATATATAAAATGCGCCTGATAGAAAAAGCTTGTCTTTACATAATCTACTACTATCTCACCCTTAGTTATCTCTGATATAGTAAAGACATTATGTGTCCATGTATTCGCTATCATAACAAATGAATCTATTGCAGAATACAGCATCATAGTTATCTTTACAGCCCAGACACCTTTAAAAAGTCCTGTATAATACTGGGTATAGTACATAAGCAGTATAACAAGCCAGTCATAACATGCAAATGTAACACCTTTACAGAAGGTTGTTATATTAATACCCGGAACATACGTATATATCCAGAAAAATACTCCGGCGATAAATGCAACTGCCTCATAATATAATACAATCTTTGCAAGCTTTCCCTTTTTATTAATCGACTTAACCGCACAAATTCCCAAAAGTACGATTTCTATTATAATCATAAGACTATACATCAATCTCATACTGTCCTCTCCCCTATGTAAAAATATTAAGTCCGTATCTATTGGTATAATTATACATAGGTATAGGATGTTTTGCAAACCTTAATTTCCATAAAACACTAAATTTTACAGTTATTTTGCGGTTAACTTAACAATAGTTATCTACTGAACGCTCCCAGTTGCTTTTGGCTATATCTCCGGCTTTTTTTGCATCCTTATTCTTTATTGCCTCTATTATCTGCTTATGTTCAAGCACCGACTCTTCCGACAATATAATCTCGTTTTTAAAGAATAATCTCCTGACGTGAGCCTGAAGCACATTGATAGATGACTCAAGATATGCATTATCACATATCTTCACTATTTTTCCGTGAAAATGTTCATCCTGCTTTAACGCTGCAAAGTAATCCTTGTTCTTTATTGCCTTTTCAAATACTTTATTATAGGACTGTAATTCTTTTATGTCCTTTTCATCTGCCATATCAGCCGCTGTCTGTGCGGCAAGTGCCTGTAACACACTAAGCGGTGGCAGTATCTTTCCCATGGCACCATCTTCAAGCTCTGTAACATATGTAGACACTCCTGGTTTCATAGCCACAAGCCCCTGTAATGCAAGAAGCTGTAATGCCTCTCTTACTGGAGTTCTGCTTATTCCAAGTGCATTTGCAAGCTGTGCATCATTTATCTTTTCATTGGGAACAAGTGTCCCATCAACTATCCATTCCTGTATCTGATTATAAGCCCTGTCCTTAGCCGACAGCTTGACAGGCGCTGAGTAATTCTGTGGTATTGGCATAATCATCCTCTCTTTCTTCAATCTAATGTGTTATGGGATTACGTGAATTGCGAAGCAATAGAGTAATCCGTAGGCATCAGTTAGGGGCAAAATAATTTTTGACCATAACATCATAATATAATCATATTTATTTTTCAATATGCAGTATATTGCATTTCTCTATATAATGTGCCATCATCCCATATATGCAATATATTGCATACACTTGTAATTATTCTACGATACATATAAAGGAGTTTTAAAGTTATGGAAATTAATAATATAAAGTGCGTTATGATATTTGATGAATCTCTCCCTGTAGGTGTTATAGCCAACACTGCCGCTATTATTGGAGCTTCTCTTGGAAAAGCTGACCCTGATGTTGTCGGCATAACTCCTGTGGATATGGATGGAAACGAACATTCAGGTCTTATCCAGTTCCCTGTTCCTATATTAAAGTCTGACTCCGACACTATCCAGGATATCAGAAAGAAGGCTCTTAACAAGCTGACTGGTAATCTTTCTTTGCTTAGATAAAGGTATATTTTTAAATATCATATGAGTCATAAGCTCAATTTCCTTATTACTGTACAGTCATAAACGGCATTTTTGACCTTTTGGCCCTGACATTTTTATAATGTGTTATTTCTGCATATTAAATAAATTGGTTACCGCACAAAAGCAGAACTCAAATATCAATACCTTATCAGCTCATTAAATATTTCTATCGCATATCTGTCTGTCATTCCGGATATGTAATCTATGATTGCCTGCGCATATATTTTCTTTGTTTCAAGCAGCCCGTATATTTTCCTGTTCTTATATTTTTCAGTAAGCTCATTTGCAAGTTCTTCCTTTGATGCCACATCACTTAAGGCATATGGATAAAGGCTCAGATATACATCAGTATATATATCAGAAGGCGTTTCTGAATATATGAGCAGATGCTTTACAAAGTTGCTTATAAGATTAGGATATGTCTTCTTCCTTTCCATAAGCTTATATATCGTGTTTAAGCCATCTTTGTCATCATATGAATCCATGAGTGTATCGTATATGCTTCTTATTATTAAAGCTGCATAGTTGCGGTACACATTAAACTTATGATTTTTATATATAGTCCTATAGTTAAAGTCCTTGATAGCATTAAGCATTTCGTTATGCTCATCGCTAAGCCTTATTCCTGCCTCCGGACTGCTGTTTTCACATATACTTGTTATGAAATTATGTATTATAACTGTCGTGTTAATGGTCTTTTCTTTATACAGGCGGGATATCTCCATAAGCTCTTTTATGTCCGACTCCTCTATGAATTCCATTCTTATGGCATCTTCTATATCTCTTCCAAGATAGGCTATCTTATCAGCTATTTTTACGACACAGCCCTCCCACGTATATGCCTGATACTGTCCTGATGTTTCAAATGTATCAAGGTCTATCTTTTCCTTACGTGGCATTATTCCATTTTCATCGACCTCGCCGCAGTGCGATATTATGCCATCTCTCACCGCATATGTAAGATTGAGGTTCTGATAATTCTTATTGTTATCCTCTAAAAGCTCTATATCCTCTATTATTCTTAAGCTGTTTCTCTCATGCCAGAAAGCATCCATTCCCAGCTCTTTTCTTATCTTTGTAAGCTCAACTTCTCCTTCGTGTCCAAATGGTGCATGACCTAAGTCGTGCCCCATCGCAATAGCCCTTGTGAGGTCGGTATTAAGTCCAAGATACTTTGCTATCGTACAGCTTACCGACTCAACATGCTGCACATGCTCCATACGTGTGCATATATGGTCATTATCTATGTTGAAAAACACCTGTGTCTTATGCTTTAATCTCCTGTATGCAAGTGAATGAAGTATACGTGTATAATCACGCTCATATTCTGAACGTATATCATTCTTCCTTGTATAAAGCGGTGTTCTTCTTTCTATATGATACTCCCAGTCAGGATTATTCTCACCTGACGCATATTCCTTGAATAAATCTCTTACCATAGGCAGCCTCCTTTTTTATATTTTATGAAACATTTATGCTGAATTCACATCTTTATTTGTGCTTACTTCCATTTAATACATATATTCAGCACATACATTTAATATATATATAATATTTTCTCTATTATTGTAACAATACTTTTATTATATATCTGTTATATTATGACAATATTAAAAAGTTATTTATACTTGCACCACAAAACTTTTTAGCCTTTATCTCTCACATCTAATGACTAAAAAATATAACTATATTAATAATATAATTATTTTAATCATATGTCAAAGTAAATTTGAAATATTTTATATAAATCATATATTTATTCTTGCAATACAAATAAAATTTTCCAATATAAGCTTTCCCTCATTATTGGCAAAAAACTATAATATAAAAAACTGAAAGACACATGTCATTCTGTAAATCTGATATAACCTGACAATAGCTCTTATACCCCACCCCCTTGACAAAGAACCCTTAAATACAAAAACCCGCCATATATCAGTCATTCAACTGATATATGACAGGTTTACTAAAATCATTTTATATAATCATAAATTTTTTATATGCATTTACTTGTATAAAACATTTATATCTATATTAATTCAAACATCTATCCAAACAGACTCATAATATTAGCAACTATAAGTCCGCCACCTGTTCCTATGACATAGCCTAACAGCGCCATAATAATACCTACTGGTACGAGGGCTGTTGAGTATGCGCCTGCAAGAACTGGTGCTGTGGCTGTACCACCTATGTTGGCAAGTGATGCAACGCAGCATGTGAATATATCCATCTTTAATACCTTTGCAAGAATAATCATAATAACTACGTGGATAACAAGTATTACAAAACCTGCAAGCAGCCATATTGGTGCATTACCAACTGCACTTAAGTCAGCTCTTGAAGCAATAAGTGCGATAACGATATATAACATAACATTAGATATTTCCTCTGTTCCCTTAATCTTACCAAATGGTGTAAGGGCGAATAATATACCAAGAACTGTGACTACAAGTACCGTCCATGTTGAGCTGTCAAATACTGGCATAAGCTTGTTAAGAGGTGTACCTAACTCCATAGATAAAGCTGATACTAAAAGTCCGGCACCAAGTAATAATATGATGTTCTGCCATACTAATGGCTTAGTATTAGCCTTTGCTTCCTCTTCGAGTGCAGCTCCAACGCCATCGATAATGCTTGTGTCTGCCTTTGTCCATGCATTGAACTTCTTGTGTTCTCCAATAGCCCATAAAAGGAACATTACGTATAATGTTGCACATATAGAGTCCATAACAAGCGCATATGCCATAGTAGCCTCATCTACGCCGATAGCAGCCTGAATAGCAAGCATATTACCGCCGCCGCCCATCCAGCTTCCGCAAAGCGCGCCGAGGGCTTTCCATGACCCCTCACCAAGCCACTGGTGGAATATCGCATATGAAACAACGAAACCAAGACCTAATGATAATGTAGCGGCAAAGAAACCTATAAGCATCTTAGGACCTAACTTAGCTATCTTCTTAAGGTCACAACGTAATAACATTAAGAATAACATCGCATATAATACCGGGTTTTTAACTGACTTATATACAGCACTTGTTGCGCTTAAGTCCCATACCTTTAAGGTACAAAGGAGCATAAGTCCAAGGTATATAAGTACGATAGGTGGTGCAAAGTTAAAAAAGACCTGAGCCTTTTTACCTTTGAATATCTTAGGTAAATTAACTAATATAGCCGCAGCAAATATAAGTGCAGCCAGATATAGAAATCCATCTTTAATCATAAATTAACCCTTTCTTAACTTAATAATAACATCATGGTCAAAAGTCTTAATCCATAGCTTGTTGATTAATGGATGAACGACCTTGGAACCTGCCCGGTATAAGCCTTAATGCATGATAATATTCATACAATGTGCGAATAACGGGTAAATTCCACGTCTATCATAGTTGGGGGCTTTAGACCACAACATCATATAATGTCAGAAGCAAAAAGCCTTATATATTTCTTAAAACTTCAAGAAGATAATTCCAGCTTCTCTTAACCGATGCAACATCCATATACTCATCTGGTGTATGGACGTCAACAAGTGTAGGTCCGAAAGATATCATATCAACTCCCGGCATCTTGCCTGAAAGTATGCCACATTCAAGACCTGCGTGTATAGATGTGACCTCCGCCTCTCTTCCGTATACTGACTTAAAGCTTTCTATCATAACATTTCTTAATCTTGAGTCACTGCTGTACTCCCACGCCGGATAATCCGATGTAGTCACAGCCTTTCCACCTGCAAACTCTGCAAATGCTGACACTTTATCAAGCACAAGTCTCTTGCCGCTTGCTGTGTTGCTTCTTATAAGATACCTGTATACAAGCTTATCATCCTTTATAAATACAGTTCCAAGGTTAAGTGATGTTTCAACCATTCCCTGTATCTGTGTGCTCATCCTGCACACGCCGTCTATGGCCTGTCCAAGTACATATATGATATTCTTAGATGCCTCAAGTGAATAAATATCAGCGGCTATATCCTTTTTCTCAAGACATATGGCAATATCCGGCTCTACAGCCTTATATTCCTGCTGAAGAATAGCTGTATATTCCCTGAACTTCTTTACAAATGCTGGCGACTCATCACTGTTTATAGCTATAAATGCTGTTGCCTCTTTAGGTATTGCATTTTCCTTGCCGCCGCCTATTATATCTGATACGCATATATCACATTCTCTCTGTATACCTGTGAGCAGTGAACCTAATACCTTGATTGCATTGGCATGCTGCTTGTGTATCTCCACACCTGAATGTCCACCCTGAAGTCCGCCTACTGTTATCTCGTATACAGTATGCACATTCTTTGATGATGCCTCCCTGCTTCCAAGCTCTATCTCACACTGTGCCCTCACACCGCCTGCACAGCTTACAAAAAGTACACCCTCTGTTTCTGAGTCTATATTTATAAGCCTTCTTGCTGTAATATCGCTTGTATCAAGTGCCTGCGCACCAAGCATGCCTATCTCTTCATCACTTGTAAGCACTGCCTGAATAGGTGGATGTTCAATCGTATCTGATGCCAGTATAGCAAGTATATATGCGACCGCTATTCCATCATCTCCTCCAAGTGTTGTTCCGTCTGCCCATACTCTTTCGCCATCTGTACATAAGTCGATACTCTCAAGCTCCATATTCTTATGGCAGTCAGCACTCTTCTCACACACCATATCTATATGTCCCTGAAGTATAAGCGGCTCCTTGTCTTCATAGCCCTTAGAACCATCCTTAAATATAACAACATTATCAGCCTCATCCCTTCTTACTAAAAGATTGTGGCTGTTGGCAAAATCAACGCAGTACTGCGCTATTCTGTCTGTATTTCCTGAACATCTTGGAATATCTGATATTTCTTTAAAATAAGAGAACACCTCTTTAGGTGATAAATCACTTACTAGCATAGTTCCTCCTGTTTTAATTCTTACTAATATACAATTATTATCTGATAGACTTTACTATAGTATTATATTAAATCATTTAAATAATTGTCTATATGTATAAGAATGAAATATTTTCATAATTATCCAATTCTATCCAAGCCTTATCATAAATCGTCAGTTTTTATACTTTTTTGCTCACATTATTTCTTATGATAAACATTTTTATCATATGTAAAAGCTTTCCATTGTGATTTTTTGTAATATATATTATCATAGTACCATTGCTGTGTAATGCGTATTAAATAATAAATGCGGCTATTATACGGAATTCATATTAAACATTTATACATTAAGGAGAAACATTTTTATGAAAAAAGGTTCTATTTTTCACAGCCTGCCCTTCAAGCTTCTGGTGGGCGTTATAGCAGGTGTCGTATTCGGACTTCTGTTTTCTGCCACTGATAGTAACAGGTTCACTGGCGCTGCTTTAAATATTGTTGTTACATTAAAGTATGTTATCAACCAGATAATAAACTTTATCATCCCACTTATTATTATTGCATTTATTGCGCCTTCTATAACACAGCTTGGCAAAAATGCTTCAAAACTGCTTCTTATCGCAGTTTCGATAGCTTATGCATCATCTGTAGGTGCGGCTTTTTTCTCAACTGCTGCCGGATATGTGCTTATACCACATTTATCAATATCACCTACTGTAGATGGTCTTAAGTCCATACCTGATGCAGTGTTTGAGTTATCTATACCTCAGATTATGCCTGTTATGAGTGCGCTTGTATTCTCAGTTATGATTGGACTTGCTGCTGCATGGACTAAGGCAGAACTCATTTCAAATATACTGATTGAGTTCCAGAAGATTGTGCTTGCTATTGTAACAAGAATTATGATTCCTATTCTTCCACTTTTTATAGGACTTACTTTCTGCACACTCTCTTATGAGGGTTCTATCACAAAGCAGGCACCTGTATTCCTTAAGATTATTATTATTGTATTACTTGGACATTATATATGGATGGCTCTTTTATATACTATCGCAGGAATATACTCAAAGAAAAATCCTCTCGATGTTATCAAGTGCTACGGACCAGCTTATCTTACAGCTATCGGTACTATGTCATCTGCCGCTACTCTTGCAGTTGCACTCCAGTGTGCCGGCAAAGCAAAGCCACTCCGTAAAGATATGGTTTCCTTCGGAATTCCTCTTTTCTCAAACATCCACCTGTGTGGCTCTGTATTGACTGAGGTATTCTTCTGTATGACAGTTTCCAAAATTCTTTACGGCTCTGTACCGACTGTTGGAACTATGGTTTTATTCTGTGTTCTTCTTGGAATATTTGCCATAGGTGCTCCCGGTGTTCCCGGCGGAACTGTTATGGCTTCACTCGGTCTTATAACAAGTGTTCTTGGCTTTGGCGATACTGGTACAGCCATTATGCTTACAATATTCGCCCTTCAGGACAGCTTCGGTACAGCCTGCAACGTAACCGGTGACGGCGCGCTTACTCTTATTCTTACTGGTTATGCTGAAAGACATAATATTAAAGAAGGCGCTGAAAATTAGACATCTTCAAAAATAATTATTAACAAATTATAAACTTTAGCACTCACATGTTGACAGTGCTAACAATTAGGACTATAACATAGTCAGAACAAAGGAAGAGGAGTTAAGAAAAGGAAATAGCTTAACAAACCAACCTGAGTTTACAAAGAAACAAGGTAATAGTTCAGATGAATATGTAATCCGCAATGAACGAAATGTTCAGCCGAACAGACAGTTTATTAAAAAGGAGCGATGACTTATGTTAATGCCTAGTATTTTTGGAGAAAACTTATTTAATGATGATTGGATGAACTTTGGATTTCCTGAAGTTGACAAAGCTTTATATGGCAAGCATGCCGCACACGAAATGAAGACTGATGTCAGGGAGACTGACTCAGGTTATGAAGTTGATATCGACTTACCTGGATTTAAGAAGGATGAAATAGATGTACAGCTTGATAATGGCTATCTTTCAATAAGTGCCGCTAAGGGACTTGATAAGGAAGAGAAGGATAAAGAAGGCAAGTATATCAGAAAAGAGCGTTATGCCGGTTCTATGAGCAGAAGCTTCTATGTTGGCGATGCTATCACTGAGGATGATATCAAGGCTAAGTATGAAAGTGGTATCTTAAGACTTTCTATTCCTAAGAAAGAAGCTAAACAGGTTGAAACTACTAAGAGAATTGCTATTGAAGGATAATGTCATAGCAGACTACTATAATGATTAATAAAAAATAACCGCCGCCCTAAACAATGTCTATATAATATGTAGTCGAATGTTGCTACTATCTGCTGCTTATTATATAGAGTATGTTTAGAGCGGCGGTTTTTTTATTCTGATATACTCACATTTTCAAACTAAGCTCTGCGCTTCTTTCCTGCTGCAAATATAACTAATCCGCTGGCCAATAATAACCCTGCCATTATAGCTGCAACTCGCATCATAGTATCACCTGTCTGAGGTGTGCTTACATTACTATTACTATTACTATTACTATTGCTATCGCTGTTAGTATTAGTATTTTCTGATGCATCTGTTGCTTTTGTTGTATCATCAGTGCTGTTGTTAGCTGAAGCCTTTACCATAACCTTAACTACTGTCTTGTTACCTGCTTCATCCTCTGCAACAACAACCTGCTGTCCATCACTTACTGTAAGAGTATACTTTCCATCTTCTGCTGTTAATGCCTCTCCGTTCACAGTTACGCTCTTAAGATTAGCATCTTCAACTGTAAATGTTACTGAGTCTGTGTACTCAGCACCATCTTCAATACCACTGATAACTGGCGCTTCCTTGTCTGCATTAAGTGAAATAGCGTCTAATGGAATTCTTGTATATTCTACATATTCCTTACTTGTTGCATATGAAATATAAAGATAATCGCCTATAACAACTGACTTAGGGTAATGGAAACCTAATCTCTTGGCTTTACCTGTATACTTTAACTCTGGGAACTCATCATGAGTACGGAGTACATATGCTGTATCAAATGTCTTGCCATCTGAGCTTAATGTGATTGTCAAAGGCCATCTGCCTTTATTATTAACTGAACATCCAACAAGATAAGCTGTTCCATCTGGAAGATTACCTGCACTCTGCTTTGCACGGCAGTCCGGCATATTAGTACTTACTGTTTCGCTCCATGTTTCACCCTGGTCCGTACTTATTGCTGCAAGTCTTACAAAAGAGCTGTTCTGGTCTCTGAAAGTCATAACAATAGTTCCATCTTCATTGACAAATAAGCTTGGTTCCATCTCTCTTGAAGTTGTTGCACCTTCGCCCTGTTCCATGCAGGTATACTGTGCCTTAACCCAGCCTTTAGTACCTGATGGGTCATCTGTATATATTGGATATGCAAAAAGTCCTGGCTGGAAATGAGCTGCATTAACTATTCTTCCACTTGCAAGTACATGTGGGTCCTGTTCTATAATACCTTCCATAGGTGTTCCATCTTTCATTAATACCGGCTTCATCTCTGACCAGTGTTCACCATCTGTTGACTCTACATAATATGCAAAACCACCTCTTGGTGTAGTATCTGAATACCATACATTAATATATGATACAAGTGTATCACCACTTACAAACCATCCACCTGATGAACAATATCCATTATCTATTGTAGGAACAAGCACTTTAGGTTCGCTCCATGTAGCTCCATTATCATCACTTACGCTATATGCAACCCATGTATCTTCTGCATCTTCATCCTTTGCTGAACTCTGCCACTGTGTATACAGCTTTCCCTTGAATTCAGTCATAACAACACCATTGCAGTAATGGTCTGTATCATCTGTTGCTGTAAATACTGTAACAGTTTCTGCTCCTTCAATCTTAGGAAGTCCTAAATCTGACTCTGTCTTAGTCTGGTCAAATAAACCATCTGTAACAACAAATGGCTGTTTGGCAGTACCTGGGACTGTACTCTGCTCACCTGCAAATACAGAACCAATGCCTGTATTCATCGAAACAATAAGTGATAACGCACTTATTGCAGCTACTATTGACTTCTTTTTCATAATATTTCTCCTATAGTTCATTAATTAAACTAATCTTAAAGTTATAAATGTTAACTGGTTATTTATAAAAACTGTGCACACGTTCTTATCTGTATTGTACTTATTTTAATACACTCAGTCATTAGATATTAACTCTTTAGAGGCATAATGTCAACCATATTGCAATAAGTTTACTAAAAATATTTTATAAAAGTCCCATAGCCGTCACTTTTTAACTATATATTATTATTTCTTCTTCAACGAATAATCATCCCCCACGCCAAATCTCACAATATTGATATCATCTTTTCTTGCAACAACAACATCAAACAATGCCTCAGTCGCGGTGCCCTTCTGTCTTCCCGAGTCCATATAGTAGCCTTTGTCCTGCATCCAGCCACGGCTCTGCACTGAAAACATCGAAGTCTGTGTATTAAGCAGTGGAAGTCCTCCTGTTTCGCTGTCGAACACAGCTCTTTCCATATGAAGATGTCCACTGTGGTACAGAAGCACATTTCCACTCCAGTTAGTGAAATCCTTTGCAAATGAATTAGCTGCAAACGGAGTATGCGTGTAAGCTGCTGCCATTATTGCACGGAGTGTATCCCTGTTAGACTCTGTAGAATAGCCTTCCGGATAATCAAATGCATCGTGGCATAGGAATATATAGTTACAGTTATCCCTGCTCATCGCATCATTAAGAAGCCAGTCTATCTGCTCATTCTGATAACCATAAAAGTACATTCCCATCTGGTTCTGCTTACCATCTGTCACAGTATCATCACTATCACTCATATTAAGACAGACTACTCTTGTATTCTTGCCCGGAATATCATAGTAATAATATCCGTTCTGATAATCTGTTGCATACTGGCTGAAATGCTTCATAGTAATCGAATACCACTCTTCCCTGTTGATGATATGGTCGGCATCAAACAGAAGGTCTTCATTAATCTGGGCTGAAAAGCTGTTGTCATCGTGATTACCTTTAAGTATGAATACTGGCTTATTACAAAGCTCAAGTATCTTGGAAATCGACTCTATCGTATCCATCGCAATAACTTTTCCGTTCGGGTCTGCATATCTTCCATTGTACATATCACCGCCCACGCACACAAAGTCAATATCGCTGTTGTTGGCTATGTCGACTATTGCATAAAGCTGGTTGTAGGCAACCTCCCTTGTTTCCTCAGAAGTATCTATATGCATATCTGTTATAAATATATATGAAATACTATCGTTTGTTTCATCATTTTCCACAGTTCTAATTGTCTTCATTATCTCGTCTTTATATGCTTCGGGATAATTCGCTGTCTGTGTTAATGTTACACTCGTACTGCTCCTGCCATTTTTCTTATTATCTGATGCAGCATTTGTCTGTGAGTTATTATAATCTACATACTTCATTATCACTACAAATAAAGTACACAATAAAAGCATTACTGCTGACACCTTTAATATGAGTCTGTTTCTTGCTCTTCTCTTTTTCGCCTTCCGCCTGGCGGCACTTTTTTTATTATTCGCTGAATATGCAGGTTCGCTGCTTGTCCTTTTCATATTTTTCTCCTTTCCCCGGTTATATTATCACATATCACAATAAGATATCAGGGTCAAAATGTATTCTGACCCTGACCGATACCTGCGGATTACTCCACTGCTTCACAATTCATGTAATCCTATAATAATAGTGTAGCAATTAGAGTTTACTCTAACCAAGGAAATATTTCTCAATTTTTTCTTAATTTATCTTAAGAATGGTACCACCTTTATATGCAGTGTACTCATAATCAGACTTTAAATTATATACTTTTAATACTTATTAAAAATATTTTTCTAATAACATTCTCACTTATATCTGTCAGGAATTTTCTTTCTTCAACAAAATCAGGCTCTGTTCCGTCACATATCAGTTCAATCATTTTAACAATATGACTGCACAAAGGCAAATCTTTCGGTATAAAAGAGGCTTCATATTCCAATGCGAACAGACCTTTTCGATGTGCAATACGTGCTAATTTCATAATCCAGTCATAGGTCTCTTTGATTTTTTTTTTATTTTTTCCAATAACATCATCAGTTACTTTAAATAAACACCTTTTCCATTACCCCATTCTCCATATCATCAATACTATAAACCGTATCCATAACTTCAAATGTTTCTCTCAAATTGCCTCTTGCACTCTTCCAGCCAGTTCCATCTGTAAACCATACAAATGTAAAACCATCTATAGTATCTGCTTCCTGCGAAAGCATTTTATAGCTTCTTGCAGTTTCATTGAGCTTCGAACCACCACTAGCATAAAAGTTTGTTTCAATGGCATAAATCATCTTATCAGTCTTAATTACATAGTCAAATCTCTTTGCAGCTTTACCCTGATTGGAAAGCGCTGACAAATCTATATTCCACTTTGACTCAATGTCTTTTAAATACATTTCCTTAAAATAATTCTCATTTTTCTTAAAACCTGCTGCCACAATGTACTTCTCAACCAAATCTTCCATCTGATGTCCACCACGGTTTTTGCGCCCATTAGAATCAAGTCCTGTTTCAATTCCTAACGCATAATCGACCAGATTATTCACTATATGATTCGTAATCATGTCAAACAAACCTGTTTTTCTCATAAATACTTTATATTGCTCTACATTGTAATTCATTGTTTTAAAATCATACAGAAATGCGCCATCTTCATCCTGCGCATAAATTTCATTTCCCCTTACTGCTAATAAAAGCGGGATACATTTTAATGTTTCCGGATACTTTGTCACTATCTTTTCAAAGTCATCCTCTATATTTTTTGAACCTATAAGCGTATTAAGAATATTGAGTTCAACCTTAATTTCATCAACATTTTTAACAACCTTTTCAAAATCTATGTAATAATCATAACCTGAAATACTTGGTCTGAACTTATTTAACCATTCGTCAAAATTTCTATTTGTCATCTGTTGCTTTCTCCAATCTTCGTTTAGATATATCAATATATTCTTCGCTTATGTCTATTCCTATGAACTTCCGCCCATACCTCACTGCCTCCACTCCTGTAGTTCCTGAGCCACAAAATGGGTCTAATACGATCTGTCCTTCTTCTGTCGATGCAAGTATAATTCTTTCAAGAAGATATTCCGGTTTCTGTGTGGGATGCTTTCCTTCTGTCTTCTCTGATGGCTTTGTCAATGAGCCTGTCCATACATCTTTCATCTGCCTGCCGCCATTCATTTCTTTCATTTTCTGATAATTAAAAAAATGCCGTGACTTCCTATCATCCTTTCTCGCCCATAAAATGGTTTCTGTAGAATGTGTGAAGCACCGACATGCTAAGTTTGGCGGCAGATTGGTTTTCTGCCATGTAATGTTATTGATTATCTTAAAGCCTTCCTGCTCCAATGCCATACCAACCGAATATATATTATGCAGCGTTCCTGATATCCATATTGTACCATCTGGTTTTAGTACCTTTTTACATAGTTTAATCCATTTTCTGTTAAACTTATGTTTTTCTTCAACACTACTTCCTTTTTCTGAAAGCTTATCCCATGAACCCTTATTTACTGAAACCATCTTCCCGCTCTTGCAGGTAATCCCATCATTACTTAAAAAATATGGTGGATCAGCAAATATCATATCTACCGACTCCTGTTTCATTCTAGTCAGAACTTTGAAAGAATCACCTACGATTAGCTGTGAGTCATCCGTGTCATAGTATAATGGCACTTTCTTTATAAATAAGTTATCCTTCATATGTCTCCTCATTTTCCGGAAAAATGTTAATCTCTGTTAACAGCGGACATTAACTCCATCTAATAATTACATATTATTACTTCTTTCCCAACTCTGTTAGATGCATCAGAATTAATCATACGCTTAACACTTACAACATCTATTTTATAACCTTTATTTCCATATAATTCATTTATCAGCTCTGTATTATGATTAGTGAGCATACAATAGCAGCCTCTGGCCGTTAATTCATCATAAAGCTTTGCAACTCTTTTATGACTTTCTATATCAAACCCTTCTTTCGTGTATGACTCAAAAGATGTTGGATTAAGAGGTGCATATGGACTGTCAATAAATACAAAATCACCCTTCTTTGCATTCTTGCAGGCTTCTTCGAAATCACCATTAATAATTTTTACGCCTTTAAGATACTTTGAAACTTCTCTTATAACATTTTCATCGGCTGAAGTTCTACGGCTGTTATTATATGGTACATTAAATAAACCTTTTCCATTTACACGATATAAGCCATTAAAACAGTGCTTATTAATAAATACAAACAATGCTGCCAATTCAACATCATATTCTGACTTCATAAGCTTATCATTATAATGCTCCCTGACCGAATAATAATATTTCTTTCCATCTTCCCACATTTCTTCATCCAGCCTGTTTACGGCTTCTAAAAATGCATCCGCTTCATTACATATGATATTGTAAGTATTTATCAGCGCTTTATTTATATCATTAATCAGTGCATTTGCCGGCTGCAATTCAAATAATACTGCTCCTCCGCCAACAAACGGCTCATAATAATTGTTATATTTTTCAGGCATTCTTTCTCTTATCTGTGGAATTAACTGGCGCTTTCCACCAGCCCACTTCACAAATGGAGCAACACTTGAATTAGTCATCTAAAATCCTCTTCTCTATGTCAAACAGACAATATTCTATTTGCTTATTATACTTTGAAACCAATAAAATAACAACAGTAGCTTTCACCCTTAGTGAATGGAAAATTTCATTTCCGAAACACTAATATATATTCACGTGCCCACAGCAAAAATAATTATTATAATTATACCAATATTCTATTAAACGACAATTGTAACAGGACACCTCAAAATCAAAACTTTCTTTTATAAATGAATACTTGTACAGAACATTATGAGATTTTTTTTTGATATCTGGCAGTCATCATGCATACATTTCCGTGAAAATTGGGTAGTATTTCATTAGGTCAATAGAATTATTGCACATAAAAACACCTCGGAACCGAAATTCCAAGGTGTAATAAATCATATGAAATTGTTACAAGAAGTTTGTACTGTATGGGTGCTACCGTCAGTTTTAGCGCACAAGCTGCATTACTATTTTTTGATTTCCGAAAAATCTATAAAATTCTTACCACTATATTCTAATATGCCAAGACTTTGCTCATCATACTTATTGTAAATCATTTCATTCACATCAAATTCTTTTTTAGAATTATTGATTTTAAAAACAAAAACATATCGTTTCTTTTTATCCAAAAAACTACCACTCTTTTCAGCTATCGCAAAATTAGAATAAGCTCCACCATAATTTACCATTGAACCTTCTGTCTGGTCTAAAATACATTTTGATTCTAAAATAGCTTCTTTTTTCATACTAATTTCCTCCAATTTACCCCAAATCACTTCTGTATATCATCATTTATACTTCTATATTGTAAATGATATCTACGAAGTCTGATAATACTTACTGTCAGTAATGCCAACGCAGCAATATAAATAACTAGGCTCATCATTACCGTATCAGGAGCTTTAAAATTTATAAAAGCTGTAATCACGGCAAACACAATATCTGCAACAGCTATAAAACACCATTTTTGTATATTCTGTTTATAATCTTTAATAAGTTCCTTACTATTCATTCCATTATCACTATAGCCATCATCAAGTTTATAAATATTAATTGGCATTCTTTCATCATTCATTACTAACCCTCCTTTGAATATATATCTACTCTGTCACATAAATCTAGTAAAGTGCTTCTTTCGTATGGTATAACTCATTGCTTATATATATTATGCATTATTAATTTATAACTTTCTTTATAAAATATATCACTTTACAAATGGTATTTTAAATATTATGCTATTTTTATATTTAATTTCATTAAAGGAAGTAAAAAATATGCCACGACCTATAAAAGATAATAAAAATTTTGAAATAAGCAGAAGTATTATTTATAACGGAAAAGATAATAATTTTCATATGGCATCAATGAATGCATGTACAGAACATTATGAGATTGGTTTTCTGGTATCTGGCAGTCATCATGCATACTCAACTGACGGGGAGTGGGATGTACTTAGTGGATATGTTGGAACAACACCTCTGGGATTACTGCACCAGACCTTTTATACCAGCAATGAAGTACATAACGGCATACTTATAAAATATTCATTTGATATAGCAGATTATATAAAGTCAGAAATATCTGCTGCTGCATTTAACAGATTTTATAACGAAAAATATCATATTCTCAATCAGGAGGACCAGCATATTGTTCAGAATATTTTTGAAAAAATGCTGACCGAATATAATATTAATTCATCCTACACAGATTCTAAATTAAAAGCTTTGCTTACATACTTAATTGTATTTATTATTGAGCACCAGTTGCCTCATGATTTAGACTGCAATTATGATAAGAAAATAAATAAAAATATTAATGATGTTATGAGGTATATTGACTCTAATTATAAGAATGATATTAATGTAAATAATATTTGTAAGACATTTGGCTTCTCTCCATCTCATTTTTCAAGATTGTTCAAACAGAATACTGGAGAAGCGTTTTCAAGATATTTAGCTAAGGTAAGATTAGAACAGGCTATAGTTTTACTATCAACTACTGACAAATCAATAGATGAAATAGCATACGAATGTGGATTTAAAAGTACCAGCTACTTTAGTTATTCATTTAAAAAAGAGTTCCTTGTTTCACCGCTTAAGTATAGAATGTGTGCGAAAACTTAACAGCACCGCCTTACTTTCGTGAATTTTTTGGGTGGGATGTTTTGTTGTGTCATATCAATAGAATTATTGGAATATAAAAGACAAACACCAAATAAACACCAAATGCTTTGATTGGGTAAAATAACTTATTAATTCACTCAATACTCAACTATTATTTTGGTTCTAAACTTATTTTATTATGAGGGATTTTATATTAAAACACCCCAGAACCGAAATTCTGAGGTGTAATAAATCGTATTGAAAAGTGTTCCAAGATACAATATAATCCTATCTCTTTGAGAGCGTTTGAATATTCTGGAAAGCCCATAAATAGGGGATTTGTGTATGACAGTGTTGCATATGTGTTGTATGCGGTTAACTGCCCACACATTCCCAAGACTACTCATTACTTTAACAAAGAAAGGAACTACTACTATGAAAATACATTTTGTATACTATAACCAATACAAGAACGGAATTGATATTGCTTTTGCTGATAATACATTACTATTCTTATCATGTGCTGAAGCTGAAAAGAATCTCCATACTACGCCTAACTCTCAAAGGCTTATTGATAACCTTGCGATTGATAATCCTCTTATGTATGCTGCACTTGCTCTTGATTGTGAGTTGCAGGATTGGGCTGATGCTATGGATGAGGATTGGAGGCCGTAATATCATTTATAAAGTATCTTCTGCCCTGTTCAGATATTTTATACTCATATGGTGTTGTATTCATCTTTCTTATTACTAACCCCTTTTCTTCATCCATTTTTTTACATATCTTACCTAATCGATAAGAATTCATATCAACATCCTCTGCAAAATGTCTTGCCTGTACAAAATCTGTTCTATTCTTTAATTCCAATAGAATTGATAATTCTTCTTTACTAATATGTGGAAGTTCATTAGCTAGCTTTAAATCATTCTCTACCTCCTGATCTATTATTGATATTACTTCAACATTATTATGACAATCTGGACATTTATATCCTGTAAATTCCAGACCAACCTTCTCTTCTTCAGAAAAAACTCGTCCACAACTAGAACATCTAATTGTTTTAACCTCATTAATTTGACTAAGAATAATTTTTGTGTAATTAAATGGTCTTTCTATAAAATACTTCCTATATGCACTTCCGTTATGTTTTCCCCAAAGTATGTTATTTTTTTCACACAGACCATAGTTTAAGCAATAAATATTAACTTTTTTCTGATCTCTATTTGCTTTTTCTTCGTATTTCGTTATAAAGTGATTTAACTCTAATGACTCTAAATACTTATCCGCTTCCTGAAGTACATGAAAATGGCTTGAATATGGTTTTGACTTATCATATATTTTACCAGATAACTCGCCTCTAAGAATCTGACTTTTTATAATCTTAGAATTCGATACTATTGCATCTCTAATCTTTTTTAACTGTCCGATACTTCTTTTTTCCTCCATAGTTAAAAGACAATATGTACTATTTTCAAAAAATGCATTTATATTATCATCATAATATTTTGCAGATGCATTTTTTATATCTTGTAAAATTATTTTTTTATCATAAACAATAACGCTTTGGTATAAATAAGACAACAAATATCCCATAATACGTGGAACATTCATGGAAGTTCTAAAAAACAATTCATATATTTCATCCATTCTATAATTTTCCGAAAAATATTTTCTAATATCTATTTTATAATAATTAAAACGATTTTCTAACAATCTCCTTGTAAAATCAATTGCATTATCTTCCATTTTATTTGAATCAAATTCAGAGTACAAATCATAAAAATCAAGATTAATCTTATCTATTTTACCAGGATCAATTGCTCCATAATGCACCCGTCCTGGGTAGAAAGCTATTTTAAATTTTATAAATTCATCTGACCAATTATTCAATGGAGCTACTATCGTATCAACAAATAAGCACAATGATTCTGTATTTATTTCTGAAATATCATCTATCATTATTATAAGTTTAGTTAATCTCATCTTTTTGAGAATCTTTTTAATTTCTTCAATAATACTTTTCACTTGAAAAACTTTCAATAAAATATCAGCATATTCTTCTTCCAATACCAGTTGCGATTCATTTGACTGTGTATTCTCCGCACCTATATCAGATGTTGTACTAATAGCATTATTAGATATGCACCCTTTTACATTTTCTCTTAAAATATCTGATTCTAACTGTTTATTTTCACTTCCCCGTTTCATTATTTTTTGCTGTAAGATTGGTACTTCAACACTTTTAAATAATTCATTATCATCTATCTGCTTACGTAATATATTTATCCTGTTTTTTATTTCTTCACTGCTATTACCAGATAATGTATCAACTATCTTATTAAAAACATTAACTCTTTGGTAATCAATTTCTTCATAAATCTTATCCAATACACTTTGAATAAAGTTTCTAGCAAGTAAATATGTTTCCATTTTTCTTCCATCAAAATATTCTAATAAATATTGTTGATTTATAGCTTGTGCTTGAGACGATTCATATATTGTTTTTGCATCAATATAACATGGAATACAATTTTTTCTCTTTCTATATTCGTTTTCCAATTTCAAAAATATCGTTGATTTCCCTGTTCCTTTTCTACCAATCAAAAAAGTTGTATTATCTAATAAGCATTTGTTTAATATAATATTTTCTGGCAGCAAATCAACATATAATTTATCAAGTATACTTTTTCCGTTTTCATCTATCAAATCCGCACGACGATATTTTTTTAATGACTCTGCCGCATTCATAAATTTTCTTTTTTCTTCTGCACTATACATTATTTATCCTTTCTATATCCATAAGTCATCCGATATATTCTATATCGTTTTAAATTATATAACATCTATACCCATTTTTTTATTTAACTGTGCCATCCTATAATGTTGAGTTATACACTCTTCTTCTAAATCGTTTCTATATATAATCCAATCATTTATCGAGTCAAGAGCATAATTCACCGCATCCTGATTAATCACTATTCCAGTTATTTTCAAAAAGTTTATTCGTATCACTAATTCAAAAATAAAAACAAAATACCATGTTGCAAAATCTGTAATTCGATCACTTTCATTATAAACAAAGGTAGACAAACTATTTTCTTTGTAAATATAATGATCAAACATGTGTCTTTCTTCAGATAAAACATACTTGAATTTATTTTCATCTATTCCCAAGAATGATATTCCCTTTTTTAACTTTTGAATATCTAAAGTATTCTTAAAAAGCTTATCTAAACTACTTTTTACATTGTTGGTTTCTCCAATTGTATTTATTATAAATCCATCAGCAATATTTAATAATAATGATAATCTATGGTTTATATTTATTTTTGCATAATCTTTTGATTTAATGTAATAAAATGCATTTACAACAGATTTTGTCATTTTTTTATCAGCTATTCCCTTATTTCTGAATTCATCATATTTTTTTATAACTTCCGTTGATAAATCTCTTTCCGCTCTTCCAATCAGCTCTGAACAATACCATTTTTTATCAGTTTCAAAATACCCAAGCTTTATAAGTTCCTTACAATCCTTAACATTTCCATCCACTTCATACGAAATTGGTTTATAAAAATACCCATCATAAAGCGAAAGTAACTCCCAAACAAGCCTTATAACCTTATAATGATCACTATCTCCATCCAAGACAAACAAGCAATTTGTGTTCTCTATATTTATATATACCTTAACATCAGCATATTCTGTATTTATCTCTTGATTACTCCAATTACGTATATAATCTTTGACTTGCATATTAATAATCGATTTCATAACTGATTTTATTTGAAAATCCTTTCTTAATTTTTATAACAACAAGTTACAGCCAGTTTAATGCTTTCTCTTTTACTTTCGCATACCATTCCTTTTCATCAACAGAATTTTTAGCCTGCTCTAGAGAATATTCAAATATACTTTTTACCTGTAGTGGATTAGGCACATAACCTGCATTATATGACTGTTCTACCATATTAATAAATACATCCAATTCCAAAGGTACAATAACAGACTTTCCTCCATAAAAAGCAATATTCATAGTATGTAATGCATAAAAATATGCAATACAAGATTCATTAATTTTAGGAGCTATAAATAAACAATACGCATCCTTTCCTGTCTCCTTCTTTAACTTTGCTAGATGTCTAGATACCGGTTCTCCTTCTGTTTCATACTGTTTTTGTCCCGACTGCATTGTAACCTCTACAGCAAGTCCAAAATCTCCGTAATCACATACAATATCAGACATATTTCCAGCAGCCGTAGACATAGGTTGTCCTTTATCATCAAGCTTTAAATTAGCTTTAATATCTCCTCCATCTAACATTGTCATTGCTCTCCAAGTATTCCATTCAAGCATTAATGGGGCATCATATAACACATTATTTTTTATGTCATTAAATGTATCCATTACATCATCATAATTTTTATATTCCTTAAGTTCTGTTATCTGTTTATTTATAATCTGTTTCTTCTTGTTTGCTATAGCATTTTCAAGAATATCTTTTAATTCATTAGTTGTATATTCATCTAATCCATCACGCTTTTCTGTTACTTCTTTTACCTGCTCTATTAATCTTAATCGATTGTCACTATATAATTGGGGAACTGAACCATCAAATAAATATTTTTTGTAATTATCCTCGTCATCTATATATATAGGATTCCTATCAATCATTGATAAGAAAAAAGCAACTTCTTTACGTTTTTCCGGCATAATTGATATTGAATGTCCTCTTTGCGATATTTCAACCATACCTGTTGCTCTTAAATATCTAAAGCATGCATCTGCATAATCTCTAAGATTTCGTGATTTTGTTGTAACAAACTTATCTCTTGAATTATCTCTTGATTCTCTTGTCTTAGTATTCCCCTCATTAATATCGTCTGCATAAATTTTTTCTACTTGTTCTTTAAGATATTTACCTCTAAATGTTTTGTAACTAGATTGAGTATACAACTTCATACGTCTAAAATTTTTTATCTCTGCTACAATACTATTAAATTTATTATAATGTGTTAATTGCATTCCAAATATCATTAATTCATCAAAACTTATCGTACCCAATTCATATATTAGCCTAAAAATTTCAAGATATGGTTTAATACAAAATATCCCATTAAATTCCTCTGGTTCCTTATGATAAGGTGATGGTAATTGAAATTTCAACAATTGCCTAAGTAATACCTCTTCTGTGCGTTTTCCACTTATGAAATTTTCACCTGCTTCTGTGAGCTTGATATTTGGCTTTAAATCTACAAATCCTAGAGCCTTTGGCGCTCTATTAATTCTATCCCTTGCACTAAACGCCATATCTTTTTCTGAACCTTTACCATCAAAGTCATTCCCATCCGCAAGCTTTTTAATAAACTCAACTTGTGTATTCGTATTCCATTTTTCACCTTCAAAATTATTATATAATACTTGTATTTCCGGAATCATTTTTAATGGTGTTCTTGGAGATGTTGTGAAAAATAAAGTCTTGCTTTTTAAATATGCCACTTTTTCTACCTCCTCTAATAATTTGTAACAATTATATGTTTTGCATCTGCTTTAAATCTATTTCTTATATTTACAGCATAAGATTTATCATACTCTTCCACTATATATTTTCCATATAATTCCTCAGTTAATGCAGTTTTTCCAATTACCAGCATTGATTTACACGATAGATTTGCAAAGTCATTTGCCAATCTTCTGTGCTCATTTTCCCCAAATCCGTCTCTATATGCTTCATTACCATAATCACTAAATACACAATCATATGGCGGATCCAAGAATATAAAATCATTTTTTCCTGCCATATTGAATATCTCTGAATAGTCATAATTATAAATCTCTGTTCTTTTTAACAATTCATAATGCTTATCCGTAATTAATTTTGTATTTAAATTTTTATATCTTCCAAACGGAACATTATACTCGCCTTTTGCATTGTATCTAATCATTCCTGAATATGCAGTCTTGTTAATAAAGAAATAAACTACAGCCTCCAAATATTCACTCTCTATCTTATGATTAAACATATCTCTAATCTTATAATATAATGCTTCATTTTTGTTTTCCACTCTTTCTTCTGGATGTTTCTTTTTCAATCCCTCATACTCTTTTTGATTTTGCTCATATACCATTTGAAGCTCATCTAACTGCTTTCTTACACTAGGATACTCTTCCTGCATTTGTTTATAAAATGAATATAATTTTGTATTAACATCATTTATTATTGCATTCTGTGGTTCTAAATAAAAATATAAAGCACCACCTCCAAAAAAAGGTTCAATATATTTATTATATTTTTCCGGCATATTACTAATAAAATGATATATTTCTTTCGACTTACCACCCCTGTATTTAATCATTGGATTCATAATAATTTCCTCCTCTTAAACTCTAGCCATAATAAATTATACAATATTTTTTATTTCTTTACTATTAATTTTTCTTTTTCAAAATGTCAATATTATGTAAAGTATTTTACTATTTTTATTAATTTTTCTCCGCAACATACAAATATACTTCAACTATTCCACATTATTACCAAAAAATAAGTTCTTATTATTCATTGTTAATATCTCATAAAATAAAAAAATAACGCCAAAGGAATGTAAAAATTCCCTTGACGTAATATTTTTGTTTCCCGCTTGTATAGCAATAACAATTCCTATCTCTTTGAGAACTGAGGAGCACGACGAGCTGCCTTTAAGCCGTACTTCTTTCTTTCCTTCATTCTTGGGTCTCTTGTTAAGAAACCAGCCTTCTTAAGTGATGGACGATATTCGTCTGAATCAACCTGAAGAAGAGCTCTTGAGATACCGTGTCTGATAGCACCAGCCTGACCTGTGTATCCGCCACCGTGTACGTTAACGATTACATCATACTTGTCAGCTGTTTCTGTAAGTACTAATGGCTGCTTAACTACAACCTTAAGTGTTTCAAGACCGAAATACTCATCAAGTGATCTCTTATTTATTGTAATATTACCATTACCTGGTACTAAATATACTCTAGCAATACTGCTTTTTCTTCTACCTGTTCCGTAGAACTTTCCGTTTGCTTTCTTAGCCACTGTTAATTCCTCCTTATGATATGTCCTTTAATTAAAACTTTAAAACTTCTGGCTTCTGAGCTGCCTGTTCATGATCTGGACCAGCATATACATGAAGCTTTGTGTACATCTGTCTTCCTAAAGGTCCCTTTGGAAGCATACCCTTAACAGCAAGTTCGATAACTCTTTCTGGATGCTTTTCCATCATTTCCTTAAGAGTTGTTTCTTTCATACCACCAACATACTCTGAGTGATTGTAGTAAATCTTCTGATCTAACTTCTTACCTGTAACCTTAACCTTCTCAGCGTTGATTACGATAACGTTGTCACCACAGTCAAGGAATGGTGTATAAGTAGGCTTATTCTTACCTCTTAATACAGCAGCAACCTGTGATGCTAAACGACCTAATGTATAATCTGCAGCATCTACAACATACCATTTTCTTTCGATGTTAGATGCACTAGCCATATAAGTACTCATTAGTTTTCCTCCTAAATATTGCTTAAATGCATAATTAATTGTTCTGAATATAATTAATGTTAATATATATTAAATGCTTCTCCGGGGCATATGGTGAAACACCTAATCCGAATTAACCAAACTGGGCGCACTTATCACGCCACATTATAGAATTATATAACACAGAACCGAGTGTGTCAATGATAAAATATATTTTTATTATATAATTTTAGCAAGTTATCCACAATAAATCTGTTTTTGTCTTCTTTTATTCACACATTAAATTGCTGTATTCACATTAGGCAATTTTGTGTCTGCTTCCTTTTCTTTTGCGCCTATTAAATCATCTTTCTTCATCCAGATACTCTATCTTCATAAGTGTAAGCCCCTGCGGTGGCGCTGTCTGACCTGCCTGTGTCCTGTCACAGGCTTCTAACATCTGTCTGATATATTTCGGCTCATATTTTCCTTTTCCAACCTGTATGAGCGTTCCTGCAATTATCCTTACCATATTATAAAGAAAACCGTTACCCGATATTGTTATATGTATCTCATCCTCTTCTTTATTAACATCAAGTGAGCAGACTGTCCTGACTGTTGACTCTGCATCAGTTCTTACACAGCAGAAGCTTTTAAAATCATGCTCCCCGATAAGATACTGTGCCGCCGTCTTCATCTTTTCTATATCGATATTTCCAGCCACATTCCACGTATAATTTCTTTTCTGTGGAATACCGAATTGTGTGTTTAATATTCTGTAGCAGTAAGTTTTTTTCGTATCACAGTGTCTTGGATGAAAGTCCGCTGCCACCTCATCTGACTTCTGGATTATAACGTCATCCGGCAGGTATCTGTTAAGTGCATATGAAAATCTGTCTGCCGGAATTGTTGAATTCGTATCAAATACAGCCACATTTCCCATAGCATGCACACCTGCATCTGTGCGGCTTGCACCTATAACGTGTATATTCTCACCTGTAAGCTCATATATTGCTTCATCTAACACTTTTTCTATAGTTACGGCAACCGGCTGTATCTGCCAGCCTGAATAATTAGTTCCGTCATATGCCACCCTTAGTCTTATTCTTCGCATACTGCCCTCCATCTCTTTTTTATTTCATCTTTTCTACATTAATCAATACCCGATTATACAAAATAATCATTATATTAAAAGAACTGCTACATAAAGCACCATCTATATAATATGTGGCTTTTACACCATATCTCCATCTACATATCACATAAATAATTTTCTACGAAGCAGCCTTTTATTTTATTGTAATTTTTTATTTAACATTTTTAAAGTCAAGCCAGTTCTCGATATATCTCTGAACATCTTACCACTACACAATCACCTTAATCGCAATCAATACCCCAAGATAAGCAAACATACAAAGGTAAGCTATCTGGTCCCTCTTGGCATACCTGAGAGGTTTCATCTTGGTTCTGCCCTCTGAACCGTGGTAACATCTTGCCTCCATCGCCATGGCAAGGTCGTTGGCTCTTCTGAAAGCTGACACAAACAATGGTACAAGAATAGGCACCATAGCTTTGGCTCTCTTTATAATATTGCCATTCTCAAAGTCAGCACCACGCGCCATCTGCGCTTTCATAATCTTGTCAGTTTCCTCAACAAGAATAGGGATGAACCTTAAAGCTATCGACATTATCATAGCTATCTCGTGTACCGGCACTTTGATGTGCTTGAGGAAGCCTAGTCCTTTTTCAAGGCCGTCTGTTAAGTTATTCGGCGTTGTTGTAAGTGTCATAAGGGAAGTTCCCAATATAAGGTATATAAGGCGTACAACCATAAATACAGCGGTTTTAAGACCCTCATACGTTATTGTCAGCTTCCATATCTTAATAAGCGTTTCGCCGGGTGTTAAGAACAGATTAAACACCGCACTGATTATGATAAGAATAACTATTGACTTAAGTCCTCTTATCATATATTTAAAAGGTATTTTTGATATTACTATGACGGCTGCAAGTGCTACAGTTATAAATGCATATATCCATATATTCATGCCTAAGAATAATGATATGATAAATATTAATGTACCCATAAGCTTAACTCTTGGGTCAAGTCTGTGTATAACTGAATCAGCCTGATAATATTGTCCTATTGTTATATCTCTAATCATATACTTTCCAATCCTGTGCCTGCGCACATTTTCTACATTTTAATGTTAAAATGTCTTAAAATACTATCTCTTGCCTCATCCACTGTAATCGCATCAGGATTGACATCCATCCCAGCCTTTACAAGGTCATTCATAATATAAGTTACCTGAGGGGCGGCAAGACCTATCTGTTCAAGCTCCTTATAGTGTGCAAATACATTCTGCGGTGTATCATCATACTTAAGGATACCATCATCCATAACCATAATTCTGCTCACATAGCGCGCAACATCCTCCATGCTGTGTGAAACAAGTATTACAGTTATTCCCGTTTCATCCCTCAACGCCTTGATACAGTCAAGAATATCATCTCTTCCCTTAGGGTCAAGACCTGCTGTAGGCTCATCAAGTATGAGCACATCCGGCTTCATTGCAAGCACTCCGGCTATTGCAACTCTTCTTTTCTGTCCGCCTGACAGGTCAAATGGTGACTGATAATACAGATTTTCATCAAGTCCAACCAGTCTTAAGCTCTCAAATGCCCTTATCTCATATTCCTGCCTTGAAAGTCCCAGATTTTTAGGGCCAAAGCACACATCCTTAAATATATCTGTTTCAAAAAGCTGGTGCTCAGGATACTGGAATACAAGTCCGACTCTTCTTCGCAGCTCTTTCATATCATATCCCTGCTCATATATATCCTTGCCATTATAATATATATGCCCCGATGTAGCCTTTAAAAGTCCATTCAGATGCTGTATAAATGTTGATTTTCCTGAACCTGTATGACCTATAAGTCCTATGAATTCTCCGTCCTCTATCGCACATGAAACATTATCAAGGGCTTTTCTTTCAAAGCCTGTGCCAATTTCATATACATAGCTAATCTTATCAACTATTATTGACATTTAGTTTCCTCATTTCCGTGTGTATGCCGCTTTCTTCTTATCTTATCAGACTTTATATTCTAATAAATCTTATGCGGTCACGCCACTTATTTTATTACTAATTGTTATCAAGTCTTTTTAATTCTTCCACAAGCTCTTCATTTCTAATAATGCCATCCTTAACTGGCAGACCTGCTTTCTTTAACTCATATGCAAGCTCTGTGACCTGTGGAACATCCAGTCTTAAGCTTTTAAGCTTATCAACCTGTGAGAACACCTGCCTTGGCGTTCCCTCCATAACGAGCTTTCCGCCATCCATAACAAATACGTGGTCGACATCAATAACCTCTTCCATATAATGGGTTATGAGAATTATTGTTACTCCCTCTTTTTGGTTAAGCTCATGCAGTACATTTATAACTTCCTTACGTCCAAGCGGGTCTAACATGGCTGTAGGCTCATCAAGCACGATACACTTAGGCTTCATTGCCACTATGCCGGCTATCGCCACTCTCTGCTTCTGACCTCCAGACAGCTTATTAGGTGATGCATTTCTGAACTTATACATACCAACAGCCTTTAAGCTTTTCTCAACTCTTTCCCATATTTCCTCTGTTGGAACGCCTATGTTCTCAGGTCCGAAGCCGACCTCTTCATCTACAAGCGTACCTACTATCTGGTTATCAGGGTTCTGGAATACCATTCCTGCTGTCTGCCTTACCTTCAAAATGTTGTCAGCATCCTTCGTGTCCATGCCATCCACATACACAGTTCCCTCTGTCGGCATAACAAGTGCATTAAGATGCTTTGCAAATGTTGACTTGCCTGAACCATTATGTCCTAATACCGCCACAAAATCTCCGGCTTTAATATCTATATTAACGTTATCAACGGCAGTTGTAATACCCTCAACATTACCTTCCTCATCACGTCTTATATATTCAAATGTTAAATTCTTAGCCTGTACTATTCCCAAAACATTCTCCTATTCCCATATCCGTATTATACCGGATATACTTACTGTTATTAATCCAGCAGTAATTTACTAATTGCTGTATTTTTTACGTCTTTATTTGCTTATTTATGTGTTTTTTATAACTCCTGCCGAAATAATTTTTCTTTCAAATAATTGCATATTACTATATAACTTTATAAAAATCAATTTTATCTATCAAATTCATTGAAATAACCTGAAAAAATACAAAAAAGCGGATATGAGCTTACCCCATATCCGCCATAAATACGCAATAATATATTATACTAATTCAAGAAGTACTTCCATTGCTGCGTCACCTTTTCTTAAACCAATCTTAACGATTCTTGTATAACCACCCTTACGGTCAGCATACTTTGGTGCGATCTCGTCAAATAACTTGTTTGTAAGGTCAACTGTCTTTGTGTTCTTCTTCTTTCCAGCAGCGTCAGCAGGAACTTCTGTTACCTTGTAAAGAACCTTATCCATCTGCTTTCTAGCATGAAGCTTTGAAGGAAGGTCTTTCTTGATTTCCTTCTCTACTGTTTCATATACAGTAACCTTCTTGCCATCAACAACTTCCTTAACTCTCTTGCCTTCAGCATCCTTCTTTGCAACCTTAGCAGATACTGTAACTGTTTCGTAGTTGTCCTTTTCCTTAACTGCAAGTGTAATAAGCTTTTCAGCCTGCTTACGAACTTCCTTAGCTCTTGCCTCTGTTGTAACAATCTTACCATTCTCGATTAAAGCTGTTACCTGGCTTCTTAATAAAGCCTTTCTCTGGCTTGATGTTCTACCAAGCTTTCTATACTTTGCCATTGATTTAACCTCCATTTGTAACGTTTATACATGCGCATATGGTCTTATTGTATAAATGTTTTTTCTACAAATTCTTATATTACGCTTTAATGTTGTAATTAGTCTTCACTAGATCTGAGATGAAGATTTAACTGCTTAAGCTTTAAGAGTACTTCATCTAAAGACTTCTTACCAAGATTTCTAACCTTTATCATATCATCTGGAGTCTTATTGCAGAGTTCCTCAACAGTGTTGATACCTGCTCTTCTAAGACAGTTAGATGAACGAACTGATAATTCAAGGTCTTCAATGCTCATTGAAAGAGCCTTTGTAGATTCATCAACTGGCTGTTCAGCCATAATTTCTGCGTTAGCAGCATTTTCTGAAAGATTGATGAATCCCTTAAGATGTTCACTAAGAACCTTAGCTGCAAGGCTTAAAGCCTCATCTGGAGCGATTGTTCCGTTAGTGAATATATCAAGTGTGAGCTTGTCAAAATCTGTATCCTGACCAACTCGTGTATTCTGAACAGCCATATTAACTCTCTCTACTGGTGTGTAGATAGAATCTACAGCGATAACGCCAACTGGCTGGTCTTCCTTCTTATTCTTTTCTGAGCTTACATAACCACGTCCGTTAGTGATTGTAAGTTCCATAGATAACTTGCTATCTGCACCGTTAAGATGTGCAATAACAAGGTCTGGGTTAATAATTTCTATATCAGGATCAACCTGAATATCAGATGCTCTTACTACACCCTCGCCCACGAAATCGATATGTGCTTCCTTAGGCTCAACGGAATTACCATTGTTCTTGATTGATAACTGCTTGATGTTCATCACTATCTCAGTAACATCTTCCTTAACACCAGGAATTGAGCTGAATTCATGAAGCACACCTTCAATTTTGATACTGCTAACTGCTGTACCAACTAATGATGAAAGCATAATTCTTCTTAAAGAATTACCAAGAGTAAGTCCATAACCTCTTTCGAGAGGTTCAACGACAAATCTGCCATACTTTCCATCTTCTGACTGTTCAGTCATCTCAATCTTTGGCATCTTGAAATTAAAATCTGCATCAACCATGTATAGCCCCTCCTTTTATGGGTTTTAATAAGTTTATTCCTTCTATCCATAAGACAACAGAACGCATATTTACAGCATTCTGTTGTCTTATATAAACGTCTATGTTCACATATAACCTGTAAAACGCAACGTCCAAAAATCTCATTAATGGATTACTTAGAATATAACTCGACGATAAGCATCTCGTTTACAGGAACGTCAATAGCTTCTCTTGTAGGTAATGACTTAACAGTACCCTTAAGAGCTTCCTTATCTGACTCTAACCACTCTGGAACTAATCTTCCGTTAGTAGCTTCAAGTACTTCCTTGTATCTTGCACAAGACTTTGACTTTTCTCTGATTTCAATAACATCTCCAGCCTTAACTAAGTATGAAGGGATGTTTACGCGCTTGCCATTAACAAGTACGTGCTTGTGATCTACGATCTGTCTTGCTTCTTTTCTTGTTCTTGCAAAACCTAATCTGAAGATAACGTTATCAAGTCTGAGCTCAAGAGTAACCATAAGGTTTTCACCAGTCATACCCTTCTGCTTCTCAGCCTTCTTATAGTAATTAAGGAAAGGCTTCTCTAATACGCCATAGATGAACTTAGCTTTCTGCTTTTCGCGAAGCTGCATACCATATTCGCTAATCTTTCTACCAGCATTCTTAGCCTTTCTGTTAGACTTTTTATCTATTCCTAAATATAAAGGATCTAAATCAAGAGATCTACATCTCTTGAGCACAGGTGTTCTATTAACTGCCATTGTAATCTTACCTCCCTAAATTAAACTCTTCTACGCTTTGGTGGACGACAACCGTTATGTGGAACTGGTGTAACATCCTTAATACTTGTAACTTCAAGACCGCAAGCTGAAAGGGCACGAATAGCTGCCTCTCTACCTGAACCTGGTCCCTTAACCATAACGTCTACAGACTTTAATCCATGAATTAAAGCAGCCTTTGTTGCTGTTTCAGCTGCCATCTGTGCTGCATATGGAGTAGACTTCTTAGATCCTCTGAATCCGAGTCCACCTGCTGATGCCCATGATAAAGCATTTCCTTCTGCATCTGTTAAAGTAACTATTGTATTATTGAAAGATGACTGAATATGTGCCTGTCCTCTTTCAACGTTCTTCTTAACACGCTTCTTTGTCACTTTTTTTGTAACTTTCTGAGCCATGATAAATAACCTCCTGTGAGTTTAACAATTATTTCTTCTTATTTGCTACTGTCTTCTTAGGTCCCTTGCAAGTTCTTGCATTAGTCTTAGTCTTCTGACCTCTTACTGGAAGACCCTTTCTATGACGGATTCCTCTGTAGCATCCGATTTCCTTTAATCTCTTGATGTTCATGGCAACTTCTCTTCTTAAGTCACCCTCTACTAAATGTTCTGGATCAGCATCTATAACCTTAGCGATCTTAGCAACTTCTTCATCTGTTAAATCCTTAACACGAGTATCTGGATTAACACCAGCCTCTGCAAGAATCTTAGTTGCTCTAACTCGTCCAATACCATAAACATAAGTAAGTCCGATTTCGATACGTTTTTCTCTTGGTAAGTCTACACCTGAAATACGAGCCATGTGTTCTTTAACCTCCGTTAATCAAATATATATGTTATTAATTAATTCTGTGTAGCGGTGTATACATGCGCAGCCCGTCAGTCTCCTGCCGTCTGAAATGTGTGCGCTGCCATAACAGCTACGATAATTTATAAAATAGCAATGACCGCCTTACAACTTAGCCGGGTGGTTCATCGCTGCAGCCGCAAAACTACATAAGTCTGTCTGTTTAGTGAATAACAGGACAAACTGTTCAAATGTTATGACATCAACTAGTGATATTGATACCATAACGCACAAACATGAGAAGTATTACTACTTCTCTCCATAAGGATTAACCCTGTCTCTGCTTGTGCTTAGGGTTTTCACATATAATCATGATTCTACCCTTTCTCTTAATGACTTTGCATTTTTCACAAATTGGTTTAACTGATGATCTAACCTTCACTGCAAAAGCCTCCTTTCAGACAAGTTCGTTAGCTATTATATCATAGCCATATTTTTAAATGCAAGAAAAACTTTCAAATTTCTCTAAAAAATATTGCACAAACTTTACAATATTTTTTAGATACTTTTTGAAAGATTTTACTTTAGATGTTAATTACTTATCTCTCCAGATAATTCTTCCCTTTGTAAGGTCATATGGAGAAAGTTCAATAGTAACCTTATCTCCTGGAAGAATTCTAATGAAGTTCATTCTTAACTTTCCACTTATTGTTGCAAGAATCTGATGTCCATTCTCAAGTTCTACCTTAAAGAATGCATTAGGTAACTTTTCAACAACTTTTCCTTCGATTTCTATAACGTCTGCCTTTGACATTGATTGCCTCCTCAATTAATCTCTGATTTACATTGTTTATGCTAAATTATTACATATCAGCTATATACTTTTTAATAGCATACTTGATATCTTCATTCGTTAATGCAGCATTATCATTAATCCTGCCGGTTATTGTATCGTCAGTTCTTTTAATTAACTGAACATGTTTTAATTTTTTCTTTTTGGGATTATCAACTTTTTTAAGTTTTCCATCCGCAAGATATACATACTCATCATCTGCATCAACAATAATATACACATTGTTATGGTCATGTCCTGCCAGTGATGTGGCAAAACATCCTATATATTTATTCAATCCGCTTCCTCCCTGTATTCAGTATTCTGTAACTGTTACCATTTTTATACATTATCAATCTGACATTTTTACGGTAGTATCATAATATGATAACCTTACCGCTGCTATGATATATTTATTCTTATATCCTATTCTACAAGTGATAATATCTCTGGTCCATCTTTAGTTACCAACACTGTATTCTCATAATGGGCTGACAACGAATTGTCCTTAGTTGATGCAGTCCAGTCATCGTCCATCCATTTAACTCTATAGTCACCTGCTGAAACCATAGGTTCTATGGCGAGCGTCATACCTTCATATAACTTCATTCCACGTCTTTCCTGTCTGAAGTTCGGTATTTCTGGGTCTTCGTGAAGCTCTGTTCCGATACCATGACCTACAAGGTCTCTTATAACGCCATATCCGAATGACTCATTATAATCTGCAATCGCATTGGAGATTTCATATAAGTGACAACCTTCTTTAGCAAACTTTATTCCCTCAAAGAAACTCTGCCTTGTCACTTCAATCAGTTTAGCTGCTTCTTTGCTTATATTACCTACAGCATAAGTTCTTGCAGCATCTGAATGATACCCCTTATATATTACACCAGCATCAAGACTTACTATATCTCCATCCTTAAGTACCCTTGACTTAGATGGGATACCGTGTACTATCTCTTCATTTACTGATACACATATAGAGGCTGGATATCCCTGATATCCATAAAATGATGGTATACATCCGTAGCTTTTTATCATTTCATCGCCGATTTTATTAATGTGATAAGTTGTTACACCCGGCTTGCACTCTTTCTCAAGCTCATTAAGAACTGTTCCAAGAATTCTGCCTGCTTCTCTCATTAATTCTATTTCGTGCTTTGACTTAACTGTTACAGACATAACCAGCCTACTTTCCTAAAACATTTACAATCGCATTAAATACGTCATCCATTGACTGTGTACCATCTACTTCAGCTAATACACCCTTCTTTGAATAGTAGTCAATCAATGGCTGTGTCTGCTCATGATATACAGATAATCTGTTCTTAACAGTTTCTGGCTTATCATCATCTCTTAATATGAGCTTTTCTCCACAAGTGTCGCATACACCTTCAACCTTAGGTGCATTAAACTGGATATGGTAAGTTGCACCACAACCTACACATGCTCTTCTTCCAGACATTCTGTTAATGATGTTTTCATCTGGAACTTCTACATTAATAGCGAAATCTACAGCTTCATTATTAGCAGCGAGTGCCTTATCAAGCGCCTCTGCCTGAGGAATTGTTCTTGGGAAACCATCTAATACATAACCGTTAGCACAGTCAGCATCCTTAAATCTGTCCATGATAAGGTCTACAACTAATTCATCTGGAACAAGTTCACCCTTATCCATATATGTCTTAGCCTTCTTGCCAAGTTCTGTATTATTCTTAATATTAGCTCTGAAAATATCTCCTGTTGAAATGTGAGGAATTGAATACTTCTCAGCGATTTTCTTTGCCTGTGTTCCCTTACCAGCTCCTGGAGCTCCTAACATAATAATCTTCATATGTCTACCTCATTTACTTTCATTTGCTTTTATACACAAAGGACTCGCCCAACATTACTGTCAGGCAAGTCTTCTAATACTAATAAGCTTATTCGCTTAAAAATCCCTTATAATAACGATTAACCATCTGAGATTCAATCTGCTTTAATGTTTCAAGTACTACACCAACGATGATGATAACGGATGTACCACCGAACGAAACGCTTGCATTAAAGAATCCTGTACACATAATTGGTATTAATGCAATGATGAGTAATCCAACTGCACCGACAAATACGATGTAGTTAAGTATATTATTAAGATAATCACTGGTTGACTTACCAGGTGTTATACCCGGGATAACTCCACCAGCTTTCTTAAGATTATCAGCAACCTCTATCGGATTGAATGTAATAGATGTATAGAAGTAAGCAAATATTATAAGTAATACTACATATAATATTAAACCTATTGAATACTTAGGTGCTGATACTCTGCACCAGTATGAAGAGCTTAAATATCTTGTCCATTCGTATGACTTTCCGAATAACTGCGCAATAATTACAGGGAACTGCATAAGTGATGATGCAAAGATGACTGGCATAACACCGGCAGTATTAACCTTTAAAGGAATGTTAGTAGACTGACCACCGAAAGTCTTTCTACCGCTAACCTTCTGTGAATATTGTACAGGAATTCTTCTCTCTCCATCCTGTAAGAAGCATACTAAAACAACCATTACTACAAGAATTGCAATAATAATTGCTGCTGCTAATACACCCTTTGCAATAGTTCTAGGTGCAACAAATGTGCTATACAATGTAGCAAAGTCACTTGGCATACCAGAAATGATATTAATTAAAAGAACGATTGAAATACCGTTACCAACACCATTTTCTGTAATTCTTTCACCAAGCCACATAAGCATTGCAGAACCTGCTGTAAGTGCTGCAACTACTACCATAATACTTACAATATAATGTAATGTACTAAAGCCCTGATATCCCTTGATAAGACCAGATCTACCAAAACCTACAGCCATTGCTATACTCTCAATAAGAGCAAGACCTATTGTTACGTATCTAGTAATCGCTGCAATCTTCTTTCTACCATCCTCGCCCTCTTTCTGCATTTCCTCTAACTTAGGAATTGCGATTGCAAGGAGCTGCATAATGATAGATGAAGTAATATATGGCGTTATACTTAACGCAAAGAGGGACATTCTTTCGAATGAACCTCCTGTAAATGCGCTAAGATAGCTCAAATCACCAGTATTAATTCCACTAAGTAAGCTACTGAAATACTCTGTATCTACTCCTGGAATAGGAAGTAAACTTCCCACTCTGACAATAACAAGAATCATAAGAGTATATAAGATCTTTTTTCTTATGTCTTTGTTTTTGAAAGCGCCTACAAGTGTCTTTAACATATTAGATCACCTCGCAAGAACCACCAAGAGCTTCGATCTTTTCCTTTGCAGAAGCACTGAAAGCGTTAGCCTTAACGTTGAGTTTCTTTGTGAGTTCACCATTACCAAGAATCTTGATACCATCCTTAGGATTCTTAACGATACCTGATTCGATTAATGTATCAACTGTTACTTCAGCGTCATTGTCAAATCTTTCTAATGTGCTGATGTTGATAGCAACGAATTCCTTACGGTTTCTGTTAGTGAAACCTCTCTTAGGAATTCTTCTATATAATGGCATCTGACCACCTTCAAAACCTGGTCTTGGTGCTCCTGAACGAGCCTTCTGTCCCTTGTGACCCTTACCAGCTGTCTTGCCATTTCCTGAACCATGTCCACGGCCTCTTCTGAAATTATCGCTCATTACTGAGCCCTCTGCTGGGCTTAAATTAGATAAATCCATTACTGCACCTCCTTATCTGATTTATTTAATTAGATTTCTTCTACCTTTAACATATAACCAATCTGCTGAATCTGTCCTCTTGTAGCAGCATTATCTGGAAGTTCAACTGTCTTATGCATCTTTGTAAGACCCATAGCTTCAACAGTTCTTCTATGCTTAGGAACAGCACTGATTGGAGACTTAACTAAAGTTATTCTTAACTTCTTATCAGCCATTTTAACCTCCATCTGTCGATTAACGACTATATCAATGTTTATTTGTTAATTAGCCAAGGATCTCGCTAACAGACTTTCCACGAAGTCTTGCAACTTCTTCTGGAGTCTTCATAGACTTAAGACCTTCGATTGTTGCTAATACAGCGTTCTGCTTGTTATTAGAACCAAGTGACTTTGTACGGATGTTCTTAATACCTGCAAGTTCAAGTACTGAACGAGCTGGACCACCTGCGATGATACCAGTACCTTCTGGAGCCTTCTTAAGAAGAACTGTTGCTCCTCCGAACTTTCCTGTGAAGTCATGTGGAACTGAACAGTTCGCATCCATAGGAACTTCAACTAAGTGCTTCATAGCATCTTCTTTTCCCTTGCGGATAGCTTCAGGAACTTCAGCTGCCTTACCAACACCAGCGCCAACATGTCCGTTGCCGTCACCGACAACAACTAAAGCTGCAAAACGCATGTTACGTCCGCCCTTTACAACCTTTGTTACACGCTTGATTGATACTACATTATCTCTTAATTCTAAATTGCTAGCATCAATTATTGTACGTTTCATACTGTCTGTTTCTCCCTTCCGCTTAGAATTCAAGGCCAGCTTCTCTAGCTGCCTCTGCTAATGCCTTTACTTTTCCTTCATATACAAATCCGCCTCTATCATAAACGACAGTTGTAATACCTTTTTCTAATGCCTTCTTAGCAACTACTGTACCAACTACTGTAGCAGCTTCAACGTTATTAGTCTTTTCAAGTTCTGCCTTTACATCCTTATCAAGTGTTGAAGCAGAAACAAGTGTCTTACCAACTGTGTCGTCAATAATCTGAGCGTACATATGATTATTGCTTCTAAATACAGCTAAACGTGGTCTTTCTGCTGTACCGCTGAAACGATTACGTAATTTTCTGTGCTTATTTTCACGAACTACTGTTCTTGACTTCTTACTAACCATTTTGTATTCACTCCTTTAATTATTTCTTACCAGTCTTACCAACCTTACGTCTAATAACTTCATCAGAATACTTGATACCCTTGCCCTTGTATGGTTCTGGAGCTCTCTTAGCTCTGATTTCAGCTGCGTACTGGCCAACTTTTTCTTTACTAATACCTTTTACGATGATAACGTTTGTACCATCAACTGTTGTTTCGATTCCTTCTGGATCTTCCATTTCAACAGGATGAGAGTAACCTAAAGCTAATACAAGCTTCTTACCCTGCTTCTGAGCTCTGTAACCAACACCGTTGATTTCAAGCTTCTTCTCATATCCTTCTGTAACACCGATTACCATGTTATGAATTAATGTTCTTGTTAATCCGTGTAATGACTTCATCTTCTTTAAGTCGTTAGGTCTAGAAACGATGATTTCTGAACCTTCCATCTTAATGTCCATTTCAGCAGGTAAAACTCTTTCGAGTGTTCCCTTAGGACCCTTTACAGTCACTTTGTTATTTTCTGCGATTTCAACAGTAACACCTGCTGGAACAGCGATAGGCATTCTTCCTATACGTGACATGCCGTGCACCTCCTAATTATGATTAAGAAAACACTTTAAAATAGGAACATGTTTTCTTTGTGAGTGAGTATCTATTATAAATTACCAAACGAAGCAGAGAACTTCTCCACCAACGCCCAGCTTTCTAGCTTCCTTATCTGTTACAACACCTTTGTTTGTTGAGATAATAGCAACACCAAGACCACCGAGAACTCTTGGAAGTTCATCCTTGCTTGCATAAACTCTAAGACCTGGCTTAGATATTCTCTGGAGTCCTGAAATAATCTTTTCGTTCTTATCAGCACCGTACTTTAATGTAACACGGATATCGTTGAAATTACCGTTCTCAACAAGCTCATAAGACTTGATATAACCTTCATCTAAAAGAATCTTAGCTATAGAAAGCTTCATCTTTGAAGATGGAATATCAACTGTGTCGTGCTTTGCTGTGTTTGCGTTACGAATTCTTGTAAGCATATCTGCAATTGGATCTGTCATTGTAAATGTTCCTCCTTAAATAATTCACTGGTTTCCCTTATCGGGACTACGTCAATTGTTCATGCATATATAGCATACGGCCAGAAGCCGTATAACTATGTCAATGCATATATATCAAGGTAATAGTGGCAAACCACTGTAAATGTGGCACATCTGCGCCATCATCACATCTTACCAAGATGCCTTCTTAACTCCTGGGATCTGACCCTTGTAAGCTAATTCACGGAAGCAAATTCTGCAGATTCCGTACTTTCTTAAAACAGAATGTGGACGACCACATATTGTACAACGTGTATAAGCTCTTGTAGAGAACTTAGGTGCTCTCTGCTGCTTAACCTTCATTGAAGTCTTAGCCATTGAAATTTACCTCCTTCTATTAATTCTTGAATGGCATGTTGAACATTCTAAGTAATTCACGTGCCTCTTCGTCTGTATGAGCTGTTGTTGCTATAATAACATCCATACCTCTTACTTTATCAATCTTATCGTACTCGATTTCAGGGAAGATAATCTGCTCCTTAATACCTAAAGCATAATTTCCTCTACCATCGAATGATTCAGCGCTTACGCCTCTGAAGTCACGAACTCTTGGTAATGCAAGATTAACAAGTCTGTCAAGGAATTCGTACATCTTCTCACCACGAAGTGTAACCTTGCATCCGATTGCCTGACCTTCTCTTAACTTGAAGTTAGCAATTGAATTCTTAGCTCTTGTAAGAACTACCTTCTGACCTGAAATAGTCTCGAGTTCTTTAACTGCTGCATCGAGAAGCTTTGAATTTTCCTTAGCTTCACCAACACCCATGTTTATTACGATCTTGTCGATCTTTGGAACCATCATTGGGTTCTTGTAACCGAACTTATCTGTCATTTTTTTAGTGATTTCGTTTTCGTATAAATCTCTAAGTCTACTCAAAATTATTGCCTCCTTCCTTTATTAATCGATAACTTCGCCAGTTGCCTTAGCAACACGAACTTTCTTACCATCCTTGAAGTCATAACCAATCTTAGATGTCTTATCACCCTTAACTACATAAGCGATGTTTGAGATATCGATTGGTGCTTCCTGGTGGAGAATTCCACCCTGCTGATTAGCTGCGCTTGGCTTAGCATGCTTTGTTACCATGTTAACACCCTCAACTAATGCTGTATGGTTCTTAGCGTTTACAGACATAACCTTGCCTGTCTTGCCCTTGTCTTTACCTGCGATTACCTTAACAGTATCACCCTTTTTAATTCTTACAGCTGACATTGTGGTACCTCCTATAATACTTCTGGAGCAAGAGATACGATCTTCATAAACTTCTTATCTCTTAACTCTCTAGCTACTGGTCCAAAGATACGAGTTCCCTTAGGAGTCTGATCATCCTTGATGATTACAGCAGCATTTTCATCAAATTTAATGTATGAGCCATCTTTACGACGTGCGCCCTTTACAGAACGAACAACAACGGCCTTAACAACATCGCCCTTTTTAACAACGCCGCCTGGTGTTGCTTCTTTAACAGTAGCGACAATCACATCACCGATATTTGCATATCTTCTTGTAGATCCACCCATAACTCTGATGCAGAGGATTTCCTTAGCACCTGTGTTATCGGCAACCTTAAGTCTGGTTTCCTGTTGTACCATAATACTACCCCTTTCAGTAATATCAATTCTAATTCTAAATTATCAAAATTATTTAGCTCTGCTGATAATTTCAACTAATCTCCATCTCTTATCCTTAGATAAAGGTCTAGTTTCCATTACCTTAACAACGTCACCGATTAAACATTCATTGTTTTCGTCATGAGCCTTTAACTTGTATGTTCTCTTTACAATCTTGTTGTAAAGTGGATGCTTAACGTTATCTTCTACAGCAACAACGATTGTCTTGTCCATCTTATTGCTGATAACCTTACCTGTACGAGTTTTTCTTAAATTTCTCTCTTCCACAGTTATTCTCCTTTCTTAGGAAATACTTACACACTTATAAATGTAATTTAAGCATTCTTCTGAGCAATTACAGTCTGAATTCTAGCAATGTTCTTTCTAACTTCTTTGATTCTGCTAGTATTGTCTAACTGATTTGTTGCGTTCTGGAATCTTAAATTGAAAAGTTCCTTCTTAGCAGCTACTAATTCTTCATTTAACTCTGCAGCTGATTTTGCCTTTAAATCTTCTACATACTTATTAATTTTCACTGTTATCACCGCCTTCTAAGTCTGCACGTGAAACGATCTTGCACTTGCAAGGAAGTTTATGAGTTGCAAGACGTAATGCTTCTCTTGCTGTTTCTTCAGGTACACCTGAAATCTCAAACATAACACGTCCAGGTTTAACTACTGCTACCCAGCACTCTAAGTTACCTTTACCTTTACCCATACGAACACCGATAGGCTTACCTGTTACCGGCTTATCTGGGAAAATCTTTATAAATACTTTACCGCCACGCTTAATGTATCTTGTCATAGCTACACGGGCTGCTTCTATCTGATTTGACTTGATCCAGCATGGTTCTGTTGCAACGATACCATATTCACCATTAGTGATTCTGTTACCTCTTGTTGCCTTACCTGCCATAGAACCACGGAACTGTCTACGATGTTTAACTCTCTTAGGTAGTAACATTACTTATCGCTCCCTTCCTTGTTTGTCTTTGTTGGAAGTACCTCACCTTCATAGATCCATACCTTAACACCAACTTTACCATAAGTTGTGTTAGCTTCTGCAAAACCGTAATCGATATCTGCACGGAGTGTCTGAAGAGGAATTGTACCTTCGCTATAGAACTCTGTACGAGCCATATCAGCACCGCCGAGACGACCTGAACAAGATGTCTTGATACCCTTAGCACCCTGCTTCATTGTTCTTCCCATGCAAGACTTCATAGCTCTTCTGAAAGAGATACGATTCTCTAACTGCTGTGCGATGTTCTCAGCTACTAACTGAGCATCCTTATCTGGTCTCTTAACTTCCTTGATATCAATGCTAAGTCTCTTAGCGCTTGTAAGCTTTTCAACCTGCTTCTTAAGTGCTTCGATTTCAGCACCACCCTTACCAATAACAACACCTGGCTTAGCTGTGTGAATGATAATCTTTAATCTATCTGAAGCTCTCTCTGTCTCTATCTTTGAAATTCCTGCAGCATATAACTTATTTTTAAGGAATTTTCTAATGTTATAATCTTCTACAAGGTTATCTGCAAAAGTTTCTTCTGCATACCACTTAGAGTCCCAGTCTTTGATAACGCCGACTCTTAAACCATGAGGATTAACTTTCTGTCCCATAAAATCTCCTTTCTATTCTTTAGGAAATGTAATTATCTTTCATTTAATATTACAGTGATATGGCTCATTCTCTTTTCGATTCTATAAGCTCTACCCTGTGCTCTTGGATGGACTCTCTTCATTGTTGGTCCCTTGTTAGCGTAGCATTCTTCTACATATAACTTGCTTGGGTCCATACCGTTATTGTTTTCTGCGTTAGCTGCAGCTGACTTTAATAACTTCTCTATAAGTGATGAAGCATATCTTGGGTTGTACATAACGATACCAAGTGCTTCTTCAAGGCTCTTGCCTCTAATAGCATCTAATACGAAACAAGCCTTCTGAACAGATACTCTTGCGTAAGATAACTTTGCGCTTGGTCTTGTGTCCTTAACAGCGTTTCTTTCACGTTTAATCTGGGATCTATGTCCTTTAGCCATCGATTAAACCTCCTTTCAAATAATACAAATTATCTACTCTTCTTTTCGTCTTTGCCGTGTCCTCTGTAAGTTCTTGTAGCAACGAACTCACCGAGCTTATGACCAACCATATCCTCTGTAACATATACAGGAACATGCTTTCTTCCGTCATGAACTGCAATTGTATGGCCTACGAATGAAGGGAAAATTGTTGAACGACGTGACCATGTCTTAATAACCTGCTTGTCGTTTGATGCGTTTAATGCATCTACCTTCTTAAGTAAGCTTTCGTCCGCGAATGGTCCTTTTTTAAGTGAACGAGCCATAGGTTGAAACCTCCTTATAATCTATCAAATCTTAGTCTAATGTTTGTTGTAATATTGGTTGGGCTATTAATTACTTAATAGCCTTTCCATCTCTTCTTCTTACGATAAGCTTGTTAGAAGACTTCTTCTTCTTACGAGTCTTAAGACCCATAGCAGGCTTACCCCAAGGTGTCATTGGGCTTGGACGACCAACTGGTGCTCTACCTTCACCACCACCGTGTGGATGGTCGTTAGGGTTCATAACAGAACCACGAACTGTAGGTCTGATACCCATATGTCTCTTACGTCCAGCCTTACCAAGATTAATAAGGTTGTGATCTCCATTACCTACAACACCGATTGTTGCGCGGCAGATAATTGGTACCATTCTCATTTCGCCAGAAGGAAGTCTTAATGTTGCATACTTACCTTCCTTAGCCATTAACTGAGCTGAGTTACCAGCAGAACGAACAAGCTGTCCACCCTTACCTGGATATAACTCAATGTTGTGTACCTGTGTACCTACAGGAATTTCTGTAAGTGGTAAGCAGTTACCTACTCTTACTTCTGCACCAGCACCGTTCTGAACTGTCATGCCGTCTGTTAATCCCTGAGGAGCAAGGATATATGCCTTTTCACCATCTGCATAGCAGATAAGTGCGATATTAGCTGTTCTGTTTGGATCGTACTCAATACCGATAACCTTAGCAGGAACGCCCTCTTTATTTCTCTTGAAATCTATTAATCTATACTTCTGTCTGTTTCCACCACCATGATGTCTAACAGTGATCTTACCCTGGTTGTTACGACCAGCAGTCTTACTCTTCTTAGCGAGTAATGACTTCTCAGGAGTTGTCTTTGTGATCTCTGAGAAATCTGATCCAGTCATGTTTCTTCTGGAAGGTGTATATGGGTTATAAGTTCTAATTCCCATTATATTCTCTCCTTTCGAGCCTGTGTAATATTGTTTTCTACACTTCTAAATGTTGCTAAATCTTAAAGTCCTTCAAAGATTTCGATATCTTTGCTGTCTGCTGTTAGCTGAACGATTGCCTTCTTAGTCTTAGCAGTTGTACCAACAGCTCTTCCTCTTCTCTTCTTCTTGCCAACACTGTTCATTGTGTTAACGCTAGCAACCTTTGTTCCTTCGAACATCTTTTCAACAGCTTCTTTAATCATAGTCTTGTTAGCATCTGTATGAACTAAGAATGTATACTTCTTATCAGCCATATCTGCCATAGACTTTTCTGTGATAACTGGTTTGAGGATTACATCATAATACTGTACGTTTGCCATTATGCATACACCTCCTCTAATTTCTCTACAGCTGCCTTAGTAACAACTAATGTTGTGTACTTAAGAACATCATATGTGTTGATTTCGTTAGTAGCTGTAACCTTAACTGAAGGAATGTTTCTTCCTGAAAGAACTACGTTCTTATTCTCGCCTTCAAGAACTACTAATGCGTTCTCAACCTTTAAGTTGTTCATAACTTCTACGAACTTCTTTGTCTTGATTTCATCTAACTTGAACTCGTCAAGTACAACGATCTTGCTTTCTGCAACCTTTGAAGATAAAGCAGAAAGAAGAGCGATTCTCTTTTCCTTCTTATTCATCTTGAATGAATAATCTCTTGGCTTTGGTGCGAATACGATACCGCCGCCTGTCCACTGTGGAGCTCTTGTAGAACCCTGTCTTGCATGACCAGTTCCCTTCTGTCTCCAAGGTTTTCTTCCGCCACCAGAAACTTCTGAACGTGTCTTAGCGCTCTGTGTTCCCTGACGATTATTTGCAAGCTGGTTAACTACTGCCATGTGTACAAGATGTTCATTAACTTCAACACCAAACACTGCATCGTTTAATTCGATTGAGCCAACTTCCTTGCCTTCAATATTGTAAACAGATACGTTTGCCATCTGTGTGGTCCTCCTTCCTTAGCAAAAACTACTTGCTAGCCTTTACTGTTTCTTTCAGTGTTACTAATGATTTCTTAGGTCCAGGTACAGCACCCTTAACTAAGATTACGTTGTTTTCAACATCAACTCTTACTACTTCAAGATTCTGGATTGTGATTCTCTTAGAACCCATATGTCCAGGCATTCCTTTTCCCTTGAATACTCTACCAGGTGTTGTTGCTGATCCGTTTGAACCCTGATGTCTGTGGAACTTAGAACCATGAGCCATAGGTCCTCTTGACTGGCCTAATCTCTTGATTGCGCCCTGGAAACCTTTACCCTTTGAAATAGCAGTTGCATCTACCTTATCGCCTGCTGCGAAGATATCAGCTTTGATTTCATCCTTTACTGAGTATTCTGAAGCGTTTTCAAACTTGAATTCTCTTAAGAATCTCTTGTAAGGAACCTCTGCCTTATCAAAATGTCCTTTAACAGGCTTGTTTACTAACTTTTCTCTAATGTCAGCAAAACCAACCTGAACTGCATCGTAACCGTCGTTTTCTACTGTCTTAACTTGTGTAACAACACAAGGACCAGCCTGAAGAACAGTTACTGGTGTTAAAACACCGTCTTCGTTGAAGATTTGAGTCATTCCGACTTTTGTAGCTAAAATTGCCTTCTTCATTGATATTCCTCCTGTTTAATCTACAGCGGACAAGATGATTATGCCGTTTCCGGCATCATCATCTGGAAGCAAAACCCTGGCGGATTTTCTTCCGGTTTCAGTCCGGAATTTTTATATTCATAAATCATACGTCATAAGCGCATCCTGTCATCCTAGAACAGCTAATATAAGTGGAACCTGCACCACTGTGCTACACTTTCGTGTGTGTTACTTCTATATTAAACCCTTAGGATTATTGCTCTTAAATAATAATGAAAAATGTGTAATGATTAGTTCATTACCTTAAGGTTGATGAATACACCAGCTGGCATCTCTAACTTAGATAATGCATCTACAGTCTTCTGTGATGGTGATAATACATCGATGAGTCTCTTATGAGTTCTCTGTTCAAACTGTTCTCTTGAATCCTTATACTTGTGAACAGCTCTAAGGATTGTAACTACTTCCTTCTTTGTTGGAAGAGGTACTGGACCACTCACATTTGCTCCTGTCTTCTTAGCAGTTTCGATGATTTTCTTAGCTGACTGATCGATTAACTGATGATCATAAGCTTTCAGTGTAATTCTTATTACCTGATTTGCCATAAAAAAAGTCGCCTCCTTCGCACTTTATTGTTTAAGTACGACAAGCGGTGACTGTACACACTCCCACGTGTATCGAGAATCACCTGTTGGATTATCCCGATTACCAACGTGTCATTTCTGCATCTTGCAGATGATATTAGGTACAGTGACTTGTCGCCAGATTCTTCGCCGGTCTCTTACCGGCCTTGACATTCGCTCCACGGAAAACCTGCTCTTATGAGCAGCAACCTCACGCTTCTACGCTATCAATGTCACAGCAAGTATTAATATACACTACACTTAATATAAAATCAACCAGAAAAATATTATTTTATTGTATTTTTTTTAATACAATTCAGCAACATTTTTCTGGTTAAATTTTTATCCATATTTGCTGCCCTTTATCCACAAATATGCATTATTTTATGAATATTTATAAACATTTATGCCACATTATAAACCACGCAGAGCACAGAAACTATATACAGTTACCACCATACACTCATTTATGCAATTTTATTGATTAGCAATCCTTTCTGCGAGGTCATTAAGATATACCCATCTGTCCATCTTTTCCTCAAGCTGTTTTTCTTTTTCAGCTTTTTCCCTGGACAGGTCGTTAAGCTTTCCATAGTCAGTTGCACACTTAGCCATCTCGTTATCAATTCTTTCTATAGCACTTTCTAACGCTGCTATATCATCGTCAATAGTTTCATACTCTTTCTGTTCCTTATAAGTAAACTTAAGTCTTTCACTTCTTGACTTGTTATACTCCTTACTTGTAAGTGTCTTATTGCCCGATGCAGCTTTCTGTGTACCGTCCGTAGATATATCGCCATTACTTCCTGTCATACCGCCTGCTGCCGCACCGCTGCCTGATACCAAACCATTACCTGACAATGCTGCACCTTTCGATATTCCATTTCCTGACACATTATATATAGAAGAAACACATTTTTCCTTATAGTCAGAATAGCCTCCCTCATACTGTGTAAGGTGGCCTCCCGCCTCAAATGCAAATATTCTGTCGACTGTTCTGTCAAGGAAATATCTGTCGTGCGAAACTGTTATGACAATTCCTGCAAAACCATCGAGATAATCCTCAAGAATTTCAAGAGTTTCTATATCAAGGTCATTAGTCGGCTCATCAAGGATAAGCACATTTGGCGCACTCATAAGCACGCTCAGCAGATAAAGTCTTCTCTTCTCTCCTCCGGACAGCTTTCTTATCGGTGTCCACTGCTGCTTAGGTGAGAATAAGAACTTTTCACACATCTGGCTTGCCGTTGCCTTGCCATCTACAGTCTGCACATATTCGCCTATGCTTCTTACAAACTCAAGCACAGTCTGATTTTCGTCAAGTGGCTCATTTTCCTGCATAAAGTAACCTATATGTACTGTATCGCCTATCTCAATATTTCCACTGTCTGGCTGTATCTGCCCTGTTATTATCTTCATAAGTGTCGACTTGCCGCAGCCGTTGCTTCCTATTATACCAATTCGGTCATCTCTTAAGAAAATGTACGAAAAATCATTAATGTATGTATGTCCGTCATATGCTTTGGTTATGTTGTTAAGCTCTATCGTCTTCTTGCCAAGCCTTCTGCTTACAGAGCTCATATCCATAAGACTCTTGTCAAACTTAGCCCTTGCCTCACGGGAGGCCTCCTTCATATCCTCAAAACGGTCTATTCTTGCCTGCTGCTTTGTGGAACGCGCCTGACAGCCCCTTCTTATCCACTCAAGCTCACGTCTTAAGGTATTCTGCCTCTTAGCTTCGGTTGCCCTTTCCATCTGCTCTCTTTCAGTCTTAAGCTCAAGGAAACCGGAATAGTTTGACTCATAACTATAAAGTGCGGCATGGTCTATCTCAACTATCTTGTTAGTTACATTGTCAAGGAAGTACCTGTCATGCGTTACCATAAGAAGCTCGCCCTTAAATGCCTTAATATACTGCTCAAGCCACACAACCATATCATTATCAAGATGATTAGTCGGCTCATCAAGTATAAGCACCTCTGTTGGCTCTACAAGTGCCTTTGCAAGTGCAACTCTTTTCTTCTGTCCGCCTGACAGCATATCCATAGGTGCATCAAATGTACCTATACCAAGCTTATTAAGTATCTCCTTTGCCTCTGCTTCACTTGCATTCGCCTTTCCTCTTAATACATAAGAAATAACAGTCTCATCCTTTATATGGTCTGGTGACTGTGCAAGATATGTAACAGTAACATTTCTTCCTTTTATGACATTTCCCTCATCCGGTTCCTCAATCCCTGCTATTATCTTAAGCAGTGTCGACTTTCCAGTTCCGTTCACACCTATAATTCCAACCTTGTCGCCCTTGTTTATTCCAAGTGTGACATTATCAAGCAGGACTTTCTCGCCAAATGTCTTGCTTACTTTTTCTACATTTAATATATTCACAACTATAACCTTTCTATAATATTCTCTTTTGACACTTACATCATAATTAAGTGCTTATCATTTATATAAACTATCTGCTCTCTTATTCTTCATCAATTATATCAACTGCTTTATCACCTATATAATCTTCACCAACATCATCCAGCTTATATAGCTTCTTCATCTTGACAGCAAGCTCCGGCTTTTCCTTCTCAAGTTTGCTTATATGCTCCTTTCTGCGCTCCATCATATGCTTATACGCCTCAGGATTATTCTCCTTGAAATGCAGCATAACTTCTTTTCTGTGCTGTCTAAGATGCGTAAGGGCATCCGGATTAAGCTTCGCAATCTTTGCCTCAAGTCTTAATCTTCGCTCCTCTATTCTTTCTTCTAACTCTTCAGCGTTACTGTTATTCTGTGCAAGCTCTGATAAATGCATCTCAACTCTTTCAAGAAGCTCATCCTCATCAAACAGACCGATACGTCCCCACGCATTTTTACTTTCAGCTTCTATAAGTACATTATCCGTGAGATGTTCACTATTTTCTTCCATATGTGTAATATCATCAGTCATCTGCACCGCAAACTTATCAAGCCACTCAGATGCATCCTCGCCAAATGCCCACTCTATCTCAGCAAGTCTTTCATTGTCCTCTATGAAGTCCTTATGTACTTCTGTCTGCTCAGGTGTGCCTACAAGCGGATAAGGTCTGTCAACGCCTGCATCTCTTAGGGCAAGCGATATTGTTCTTCGCGTAACACCCTCTTCCACAAGACAGCCTGCACCAAGCTTTCTTAGCTGGTCATTAACATTGCCAACATGCTCTGTTATATAGAAATGTATCCCTTTATCTTTAAGCAGCTTATTAAAGGAAACAAGCCTGTCTGCTGCCGTTATATCTATACTTCCGATACCACTTGCATCAACTATTACAACCTTTGTATCGTCTTTAATTGCATTTTCAATATCCTGCAAAAATGTAGACACATTTGCAAAGAAAAGATTACCGCTAAACCTATACAAAAGAGTATGCTCTATCTCAAGCGCGTTCTTATTACGGTTAAGATTATAAAAGCCCTCGTGCCCCGGTATGCATCCAAGAAATGACCTAGGAGGAACAACTGCTCTTATGATTACTGCAATAAATGATAAGATAACGCCTATAATAACTCCGTATATCGTTCCAAATAAAAGCACTCCGAACATAGCTGCAAGGAATATGAAGAACTCTGCCCTGTTGACTTTTCTTAGCTTACCCGCAAGCTTATACTCAACTATGCCGATAAGTGCCGCAACGACTATTCCTGTAAGTATAGGAACGGGAAGATACTCAAGCAGCGGTGTTGCAAAAAGAACAACAACAAGCATAGTTACTGCCGCCGTAACAGACATAAGCTGTGACTTGCATCCAAACTGGTCTGCAATACCCGTTCTTGACACACTTCCGTTAAGCGGACAGCTTCCTGAAACTGCTGATGCAACATTGGCAAGTGAATACGCAAGAACTTCCCTGTTATTGTCGACCTTGTATCCGTACCTGTTAGCATAGTTATTAGTAGCAAGCAATGTCTGCGCCATAATGACAAGTGCGCATGTAAGTCCGAGAACAATTATATCAGATGTATTATTACGAAGTAATGTAATATCAGGAATAACAATCTTAGGAAAGCCTGCATCAACGTGCGGAAGAAGCCTTACACCGTATCTGTCTATATGTAAAAATGCTGTTGCCATAGCTCCAAGTGCCATAAGTATGACCGACATCGGAAACTTTGGCATATATTTCTTGCATACAAGAATTATTATAACTGTTCCAAAACCAAGAACCGCTGACAATACGTTAAAGTACTGAAGCTGGTCTGCTATATGTAGAAGCAGTGCTATAAGTTCGCCTGTGCCTGCCGCCCCACCAAACAGCTTAGGAACCTGCATAAGTATAATTGTTATTCCAATTCCGCTTATGAAGCCTCCCATAACCGGAGTTGATATGTAGTTGACTATCCTTCCAGCCTTTATAAGACTGAATATAAGAAGCCACGCCGCAACCACAAGCGTTATAACGGGCACGAGTCGCATAGCTTCATCTGAACCGGTCGTTATTCCAAGTGTCGCAAGTGTTCCGCCGACAAGCACTGCCGGAGTTGCATCCACGCCAAATACAAACTGTGGTGAGCTTGTTGTAAGTGCATACACAAGCACAGGAATTAATGAGCCGTACAGACCATACGCCGCTGGAAGTCCCGCTATCTGTGCATATCCCATAGATATAGGTATTGACACAAGTGCCACAATAATACCTGCTATAATATCGTTCTTTGCCGTCTTAAAAGATATATTCTTCAAATGCATATTCCCCTTCCTTATTATGTTTTCTTATCCGTTTATGTTACAGTAAAAATATGGATTTTTCAATAAAATTTGTCTTAACAATATGTTACTATACAGAACCTATGCATGGCATTTTGGTGGTTGGTTCCAAGCAATAACAAGCTTTTCACAAAAATACCTGCATAGCCATGCTTAAAAACATTTCCTTGCCCTTATCATATGGAATGTTATATACTTATATAAGGATACCAGGGTCTAAAGGTCTAAACCCACATGAGCTTGCTCATAGGTGGGTGAATGACCTTGTGATCCGCCCCAATATTCGCATATCGTGGGATGATAGTCCCACGATATGCGAATATTGGGTAGAATTGTGGGAGTGCGTAGCACGGAACAATTCGTAGGTATCATAGTTGAGGGCTTTTGACCCCAACATCATATAAGTATTTTATAATCAGCTACAATTATATAACGAAAGGAATTACATAATATATGTTTATTGCAGATAACTGGAAAGACTACGAAGTTATAGATACATCCTGCGGTGAAAAACTTGAGCGATGGGGAGATTATATCCTCGTCCGTCCCGACCCTCAGGTTATATGGGATACACCTAAGGACGATAAAAGATGGAAGCATATGAACGGTCACTATCACAGAAGTTCTAAAGGCGGCGGTGAATGGGAATTCTTTGACCTTCCACAGAGCTGGACTATCAACTATCAGAGTCCTTCCCTTGATGTACCTCTCACATTTAACTTAAAGCCATTCAGCTTCAAGCACACTGGTATATTCCCAGAACAGGCTGCTAACTGGGACTGGTTCTCTGGAATTATAAAGAAAGCCAAAGAAAATGACCCTGAAAGACAGATAAAGGTTCTCAACCTTTTTGCATACACAGGTGGCGCAACTCTTGCATGTGCTGCTGCCGGTGCCCATGTTACACATGTAGATGCCTCTAAAGGTATAATTGCATGGGCCAAGGAAAATGCTACATCATCCGGTCTTATCGACAAACCAATCCGCTGGATAGTTGACGACTGTGTTAAGTTTGTTGAGAGAGAAATAAGACGTGGCAACCACTATGATGCTATTATCATGGACCCTCCATCATACGGCAGAGGTCCTAAGGGTGAGATATGGAAGATAGAAGAGGCTATCCATCCACTTGTAAAGCTTTGTACAAAGCTTCTTTGTGACAAGCCTTTATTCTTCCTCATCAACTCATACACAACAGGTCTCCAGCCAGCAGTTCTTACATATATGTTAAGTACTGAACTTAAAGACTTTGACGGATATTGCAGTTCTAATGAAGTCGGACTTCCTGTATCATCCAACGGACTTGTGCTTCCTTGCGGAGCTTCTGGAAGATGGTGCGGTTCGGAGTATTAATAAATTAAGAACCTGTCGATTATGTTAATTAACTTATTGGCGTATGCGTATGGTTCAGAGTATTAATAAACTAAAAAATTTCTGATTATGTTAATCAGCTTGTTGACGTATGCGCACAATCCAAAGTATTAATAAACTATAAATGAGAGAATTTAAAATATTGTTCAATTATGTCTGCGCTACAAAGACATATTTTTTGTGTAATCTATTGAAATGTATCTATACACAAATAAAGGTAACTTACTTTTGTACTTTTTTCTTTATTCGTTCATTTATAGTTTAATTTAAAAAGCTGGACATGTATTATAATACACATCCAGCTTTTTTGTTATAGTTACCCAAGAAGCTGCATCACCTGATTTTTACTCTGGTTGCACAGGATGAAATTGTTGAAAACGCTAATTCCTTAATAAACAATTATTGTTCCTTAGATATCAGCTCATCCATAAGCTTCCTATATTCATCCGCATCCAACGGCAGCTCAACCTGTATGCCCCTGCATGCAGAATAATACGCTCCTGCGCACAGCATAAGTGAGTTAATTCCCTCTTCTCCCCTTGCTACCAGATAATCCGAATTTTGTTCAAGCGATGCCTTTGCAAAGCCTTCAAGCAGTCTTGTATATGGCTCTGGCTCTTTTTCATATTCTATTATTTCCTGTGTAAAATGCATATTCTCCCTTGAATTAACATTTTCGGTCTTTATATATTCCCTTACATCCTGATGCCCTGTGATAGTAAGTGTGTTATCTTCAAGCAGAAGCTTTGCCTTTGTTCCTATAACCTCCAGTCTTTCCTCATAACACGCCTCGCCTGTTGTAAGCACAAATGATGCCGTCATCCCATTATCATAACTCATAATAATTGTGTCTTCATCATCAACCGCGAAATTATTGTACTTTCCAAATGGAATTACCGCAAATATTCTCCGTGGCATCCCAAACAGATACTGGAACATATCAAGAATATGCTGTCCCTGATTAATAAGCGCACCTCCGCCCTCGCCTGCAAAGCTGCTTCTCCACGAACCTGACTTATGGTAATGCGTTGTCCTTAAGTACCTTGAATTGATAAGGTTCACTCTCACTAACTCACCAAGTTCATTATTATCAATCATTTCCTTAATCTTTACGTACTTAGGATATAATCTCTGGTGAAATACCATCCCATATATTCTGTTACTCTTACTGGCAGCCTCATTCATTTCAAGTGCTTCACCTATATCCGCCGCTGCCGGCTTGTCACACAGTACATCTTTTTTAAGTGCAAATGCTTTTAATGCAAGCTCTTTATGGGTTTTATGTGGTGTTGCTATTATAACCGCATCGAATAACGAAGTTTTATGTATTTTATAATTATCTTCTTTATTATTTTTATAATCATTTGTATTTTCTTCATTTCCTTTGCAATTATCGCTACTTTTTTCTGGCTTCTTATCATTTAATTTCTGAATATAATTACCAATAATATTTACATTTATATTTTCTGCCTCAGCAGCAAACAGTTCTTCTGCACTTCTGAATATCTTTACTTTTTCTCCATCTGTATTCACAAGCGACTTACCCCACTCCATAAGCTCATCTCTCCTGATAACAACCGCCGTCAGCTTCATATGTGGCACCTCACCCGCCGTTATCATTTCCGCATACTTCCTCCCCATATTACCTACCCCTATAAGTGCTGTTTTTAATATATTGTTCTGCATATAAGATGATGTCCTTTCTTAAGTATTAGATATATAAATTTTTATAACCCATTATATGATGTCGGGGCAAAAGCCTCCAACTTTGATACCTACAGATTGTTCCGTGCTCCGCACTCCCACGTCTACAATCCGCTTCGGTCCATGCTAAACAGGTACCACTGCCACATAGCACTCTACCCTGATATTTGCATAATTTTTAATCTGCTCAGTTATTGTTACCAGCTTTTATTTGCATTATATTATTTTATCCTATCATCTATAAACAAGCTGATTTACCATATTACGTAAGACCATTTATGTCGCAACTCCTTACTTTCTTTCCAGTTCTTACCGCTTCATTAAGCAGTATGGCAGCGTAAGCATCTGCAAATGCGTCCTCCATGCTATATGGTGGTTCTCCCTCACCTCTGCTATACTTTGCCGTATCTATCATAAGAGCAGCTATGGCAGTTTCATCCTCTGACAACCCACGCAGCCCTGATTCCGGCTCATACAGTACATTCTCACCAAATGATATTTTCTTTACTTCACGCACAGTCGACAGATTAGGATTAGTATCTTTGGTGTGCATTATATTCACATCTGTCACTATTTTCTGACACTGACCTTCATTATTGTTATCAAGGTAATACACCGTATCATCTATAAGCTCACCTCTTACACCCTGCACCTTTATGGTGTTTTTTCTGATAGAAGACCTGTACTGTTCAGAGTCAAAATCATACCATGCCACTTTACCGCTCTCAAATTCAAATGTCGCAACACACCTCTTTTTATCGGATATCCGACCGTCCAAGAGCTTATCATATCTGGTAAATGTCTGAGTTGTCGGGAATTCATAAATTTTACCTGACACAATATAGTTTTCATCAGGTTTTATGCCAAGATAAGCTCGAATAAGGCTAAATCCATGATATTCGTGAGCCAGCGATATATTTACGCAGCTTACATCGCCTATCAGTCCGCTGTCCACAAGCTTAAGCATTGCACTGTTAGATGGATACCTCCTGTATTGTTCAGCAACCACCTGCTTTTTCTTTGTATTATTATATATCTCTAAAGATTTATTATTTATTTTACCTATCTGCTTATCCAAACATTCACTTGCCGATTTATTTTCTGGCTTATTGACTTTATAATTGTCCGTCATATGGTATCTGTACAGTTTCTTAAGTGACTCTATATCTATTGCCGCTGGTGTTTCCGAAAGCACCGTTATCCCTCTGTCCATCCACTCTATTGAAACATCACATATGCTAGCTTTATTGACTGCTATAACAGCAAAATCCGGTTTATAAGCAACACATTCCTCTATTGAGGTGGTCGTATGTATATCATATTCCTTTGCCATTTTATCAGCTTTCTCCTGTGTACGGCAGTACATTGCATCAAGACAGAATACATTCGGCATTGCTTTGGCTATCCTTACATAATAAAGTGAACGCCAGCCCGAACCTACTATAATAAAATGATACTTTCCTAATTTCATCAATCGTTACACTCCCATCACATCACAATATATTTTATTGACTATACTATCTTTATCATATTCCTGCCCAATAATTCTTTCATCCAGCACATCCGAATAATCCTTCTCCCGCCACCATTTTCTCATAGCTTCAGCACCAAATTCATTACATTTATCTCTCATTTGATGCCGCCTCACTGTTTCTTCAAATGGAATATCAAAATAATATGCATATATATTATCCCGATACAGTTCCTTTGCCTGCACAAATAAAGTTCTATACCAATCAGCATACATTATGCCCTCTAATATAACAACCTCACTATTCCTGCTTCCATATGACAGCATTTCTTTCATAAGAGGCAAAGCCAGTGTATCATTTCCATCATCGACCATAAGAATTTGTCTTCTTACCATATCCTGAGATATGTACATAGTATTTTTGCCAAACTTTTTCTGTAATTCCTTGGAAACTGTCGTCTTGCCACTTCCCGAATTACCTCTTAGTATAATAAGCTTATGCATATAACTCTCCTTATAATATAATTTCACAATACCGTATATGTATATTATAACATTCCTATTCTCTATCTTCAATTATAAGAGCAAAGAACCGATTTTACCCCCACCCTTGACAAAGAACCCAAAAAGGGACCTACGTGCAAGCACGTAAGTCCCTTTTATTATCATAGCCTTTTCAGGCAGCTATTTGATTGCTTTCGCGATAATTATTCAATGATTGTTGCAACAGCACCAGAACCAACTGTTCTACCACCCTCACGGATTTTTTAAAAAAAGATTTATTGTGAAAGTCCCTATTTATCTGGATTTGTTATATAAATATCACCTTATCTTATTCGTATTATTTCATTTATTTATTTTTATGGTACCATATTAGTACCATATTTACCTATACATATGTTCAAGAGTGCAAGAATGCAAGAATGTACATCTATAATAATTGCACTCTTAATATATGTATTATTTATTTTGATTTTTCTATGCTTACATTCACTTTTTATCTGTATTTGCAAATAAAAAACATACTATTTTCTAGCTACGTTATAATCATTTCTTCTGTTGAATGTGCATCACATCCGTATATAATTCTGGTATTTGGATTCACTAATTTCCAGAATTCTTCTCTATATATACCTTTTTTTCTCATTGAGCTATAATTTTTTTCCAAATATATACTATCCCCAGCAGCTTCAATTAATTTCCGTGAATATATAGACATTCTTTCAGACCAGACAGTTTCTTTCTTAAATGCTCTGTCAGGATGAGCCACAACATCAAACACTCCCATATCAAGTCCTTCAAGCATAGCCTCAACCAATCCAACATATTCCTGCTCAGGCTTCTCCATAAAACTGTATATTCCCTTTGATATCTCATAATGATGCTGCCCTAATATCATCAGTTCAATATTATCATTTTCTTTAAGTTCCTTATAATAATCCCTAAATGATGGCATATATTCTACTTCTAAACCTATATGTACATCTATCGTCCCGGCATATTTTTGTTTCAAGTCACTCAATGATAATAAATATTCATCAAGCTGGCAATATTTCATTCTTCCTGTGAATGTATCACCTGGAAATGGTGTATGATCCGTAAATGTTATGCTTTCTGCTCCCAACTCAATAGCCTTTTTCACATATGCATCGTCTGATTCACTCGATGCATGTCCACATCTATATGTATGAATATGAAAAATGTATTTATTATTTATCTCCATCTGTTTTATTTAATTCCTCTTAATTAATTTCATTCATTATTATTGTAATATATATAATAATATATATTATTGGTTCTTATTTTACACTTTATTATTCTAATATATATTATAATATATATTGTTGCTCCTTATTTTAAACTTTATTATTCTAATATATATTACAATATATATTAATACCCTTTATTTTCATTTTATTATTCCAATATATATTATAATATATATTATTGTTCTTTATTTTTATATTTACTTCCTACTTACTTATTTTGTTAACATAAAATGGCTTTAAATTTAAATTTTTCTATTCAACTCTGCCATTTTTATTATATATCTCTATGTATAATTGCAGCATAAAGCGAGGGCAAGATACGTATTTGTAATACAAATACCAACCGATAAACTGATGTCTTGCTAGGGGATTCCCCTAAAAACCTTAAATATATTGGGAATTAAAAATGTAAATATCTATCCACTCAAAAATAATATATATAATAATATATATTATCAAAATATTACAAATTGACAATGTTCATTATACCATTTTGAATAACAATCTGATATAATAAGCAAGTTGCTACCCCTATAATGGCAAAGAAAGGGGGGTTGACTTACGGAAGATATACTCATATCTTTTATCATTTCAATTATGGCAAGTGTAGTTGCCTACTACATTTGCAAATGGTTAGATAGAAATGATTAATCAGCAACTAACCTAAGGGAATAAGCCACCTTACCAAAACGGAATAGAAAAAGCCACGAGGTGCGAACTCGTGGCTTTTTTGTTGCCCTTACGGACTACTCATATCTTTTTTGCCTAGGCATATTATAGCATATGCCTTTCTTTGATTCAATATACATATTGTAGTTATTTAAATATTTTATTTGGGCTTAATTTCTTTAATGACTTGATTATATCTTATTCTCATATTCTAGATTTCTGCTTTTTTCCATATCCAACCATTTTTTCTCTTGTATGATTTTATATTCATTTGCTTTTTATAATTTTTTAGCGTTCTCTCTGATATTCCCTGCTCTTTCGCATTTCTTAATATAACATCTGCATTAACTTCTCCATTAGACAAAGACAATTCATCCTCAATAAATTTTTTTACATTAATCTTATTAGATGAATAACCCTGTAGTAATTCATCTACTGTAATATCTGTCTCTCCGATAATATCAACTCCACTTTCTTCATCTATATTAAATGCAACCGCCCTTCCTTCTTTTGCCAAACTATTTTTGTCCTGCACCATTATTCTTGTTTCTGGATTTTCTCTCATTCTACCTACAATAAGAACCGAACGCGCAGCAGCTTGTATATCTATTGTCCCTAAACCTCTGTACGTAGATTTAGACATGGATGCCTTATTCATATGTCCAATTAAAATAACAGCGCAATTATACTTTTCTGCTATTTCTGATAATTTTTTAAATATAGGACGAACTTCATTAGCTCTATGCATATCTACATTTGCGCCTATATACGCCTGTATAGGATCTAATATAATTAATTGAGCTTTTGTCTTTATTATAGCTTCTTCAAGCCTTGAATCATTCATAGATAATGGTGTTTTACTTTCATCTATTATATATATCCTATTGCAATCAGCATTTTCTTTTATTAATCTTGGCTTTATTGTATCTGATAATCCATCCTCAGCCGTTTGATATATTATGTTTATCGCATCTCTCTTTTCTGTATCTCCCATTAATATTCCACCATTAGATAGAATTGCCGCTATTTTCAAAACTAATGATGTTTTTCCCTGTCCTGGGTCTCCTTCTATTATTGTGATTTTTCCCATTGGTATATACGGATACCATAACCAATCAATTTCTTTAACTTGTATACTATCCATTGTTATTAATTTCAACTCTGACATACATTATCCTCATTTTATATTTGATTTTGCGAATAATCTATGCTATATTTTTAATGAACAAACAAGATTATTCTGGTTTAAAGGTATAAGATTACGCCAATAATTTTATACCTTATTTTTTTCGTTTTTATCTAACATATCTGCAACTTTACGATGTTCGTTGGGATATAAATGACCATATGTGTTAAGTGTCATTCTAATATCGGTATGACCTACTCTTTCTTTTATAACGATAGGTTGTACTCCTAAACTTATAAGATATGCAACATGCGAATGCCTTAACGAATGTAGTTTTATTTTTTTCAAATTATATTTTTTTATTATTCTCTGCATTTTTATTTCAACTGCTCTTATTGTCATTTCCCATATTCTTTCATTTGCAGAAAATTCATATAATTTACTTATATATTCTTTAATCTGACTAATTACGAAGCCTGGCATGTCTATTGTTCTATTAGATTCTTCTGTCTTCGGTGTTGTTATTAATTCTTTGTCACCAATTTTACAATATGTTTTTGTAATATGTATTTGATTTGTTTCAAAATTAATATCATTGCTTGTGAGTGCTAATGCTTCCCCTATCCGCATTCCAGAAAAATATAATAAATTGTACAATACAATATATTTTTCATCATTTACTTTACTTATAAATTCATCATATTCAGATTTTGTCCAAAATTCAACACCTTTTTTACTTGGCTTTCCTATTCTCTTAGTTTTTTTGCACGGATTAGATTTTAAATCATATATAATTGATGCATGATTAAATATCGCATTTATCTGATTATTAAGCATTCTATTATAGCATTCAGAATAACCTTGCTTTATTATTTTATTCTGCCATTTTATTATATCACTTGCATGTATTTCATTAATCTTCCTACCCTTAAAAAATGGTATGATATGTCTATTTATCATATATTTCTTTGAATTAATTGTTCTCTCTTTTAATTCGTGCTCTTTATCTGCAAAATAAATATCGATGAAATCTTCAAAATTCATACTTAATGATTTATTATTTTTTTCTTTAAACGTATTTTCATATTCAATAGCTTCTCGTTTTGTAGAAAATCCTCTTTTATGACACCTTTTTCTTTCGCCACTCCAATTTAAATAATAAAAAGATACATACCACGCATTTTTATTTTTTTCTTTATACGCTGGCATATCTTTTTTCCTTGCTATCATGATAAAATCTTTCATAAAAATAATTTCGAGGCACTCTACCATTTATAATAATATAGCCGTTTTTAGATAATTCTTCATTCATTTGTTTAATCAGCTTGTAGGCATGTGGCTTACTTATCCCTAATTCATTAGCACATTCTTGTGCATTCATCATATATCCCATATATTATTTCCTTTCTATTATTCTTTGTTGTATCTTTTTATTCATTTGAATAATTTTTTATTATATTACTCTAATTATTTAATATTGTCAAGATTTTTTATTCATTTGAATAATTTTATAATTTATGTTATTATATATAAATCAAGAGTGCATATTTCCCACATATACCTTCTTGCACTCTTGCACCCTTAAAGGAAATGGTGACTATTATGAGCTATGGAGCACGATTAAAAGAAATATTAAAAGAAAAAAATATGAGTGTTAAAGAATTATCTAAAAAAGCAAATATTAACCAAAGCACCCTATATACAATAATTAGACGTGATACTTCTATTCGTTACGACCACGCAATCCGAATAGCATCAATCTTGGATATTGATGTTTCAGAAATATGTAAAATCAACCCCTATGACGTAGGTGAAACACTACCTAAATTAATATCTGAATTTGGCGGACTACTTACACAGGTAAACAAAAATAGCTATGAAAAATATAGATTGGATTCTGTCCTTAATCTATTTGACTATCAGGACTTTCCAAAAATTGATCAATTATTATGTAATTTTTTTACTCTATCAGATGAAGGGAGAAATGATTTGTTCAATTATATTTCCTTTTTAAACACATCAAAAAAAGATTCAAAACGAGAAAAAATTATGCAGAATATAGAACAAAATAAATAAAATCGTACCATTTTAGTACCGCTACTATATGTAGTGGTACTTTTTTATAAAAAAAAGGGCTTCCGAGGAATCTCGGAAACCCTTAAAATTACTGTATTAAATAACAATTATTCAATGATAGTTGCAACAGCACCAGAACCAACTGTTCTACCACCCTCACGGATAGCAAAACGAAGACCCTGCTCCATAGCTACGTTATGGATAAGTTCAACTGTCATTTCTACGTTATCACCAGGCATGCACATTTCTGTACCAGCTGGAAGCTCACAAACACCAGTAACATCAGTTGTTCTGAAGTAGAACTGTGGTCTGTAGTTGTTGAAGAATGGAGTATGACGTCCACCTTCGTCCTTTGTTAATACGTAAACCTGAGCTGTAAACTTGTGGTGTGGTGTGATTGAACCTGGCTTGCAGAGAACCTGTCCTCTTTCGATTTCGTCTCTCTGAACACCTCTAAGAAGTGCACCAATGTTATCACCTGGTTCTGCCTCATCAAGAAGCTTTCTGAACATTTCAATACCAGTAACAACAACCTTACGGATGTCTTCATGAATACCAACGATTTCAACTTCCTCGTTAACCTTAAGAACACCTCTTTCTACTCTACCAGTAGCAACTGTACCACGACCTGTGATAGAGAAGATATCTTCGATAGGCATAAGGAATGGCTTATCTGTATCTCTCTGTGGATCTGGAACATACTCATCGATTGTGTGCATAAGTTCAAGAATCTTGTCACCCCATTCGCTGTTAGGATCTTCAAGAGCCTTAAGAGCTGAACCCTGGATGATTGGTGTATCATCGCCTGGGAAGTCATATTCGTTAAGAAGTTCTCTGATTTCCATATCAACTAATTCAAGAAGTTCTGGATCATCAACCATATCACACTTGTTCATGAATACTACGATATAAGGAACACCAACCTGACGAGCAAGAAGGATATGCTCTCTTGTCTGAGCCATAACACCATCAGTAGCAGCAACAACGAGGATACCAGCATCCATCTGAGCAGCACCAGTAATCATGTTCTTTACATAATCAGCATGGCCTGGGCAGTCAACGTGTGCATAGTGTCTCTTCTCTGTTTCATACTCAACGTGAGCTGTAGAGATTGTGATACCTCTTTCTCTTTCTTCTGGAGCCTTATCGATATTTTCGAATGCAACAGCTTCACCTGTACCAAGTCTCTCATGAAGAGTCTTTGTGATAGCAGCTGTAAGAGTTGTCTTACCGTGATCTACGTGTCCAATTGTACCAATGTTGCAATGTGGTTTTGTTCTTTCAAATTTAGCCTTTGCCATTGTTTAAAATCCTCCTAATTGATTAAATAGAATAATTGTCTGCAAAGCAGACTTCTCATAGCTGAAATCTATTATATTATCTTTTCAAGAATATTTCAACCATATTTTATATAAAAGCATTATAAACTACTACTTTTATACGAAGAATGTGACATATTTACATATTTGTATAAATCTGTCATCTATATACCACTGCGAAATATAGTGACCTATATTCCGCAGTACATTATATAATTAAGATAATTATCGGTTTTCTGACATACGCCAGACACTTTTAACTATCATCTATCACTTAAAAACTAATTACTTAGCTCTTGAAGCGATAACCTTGTCCTGAACAGACTTTGGAGCCTGCTCATACTTATCGAAGAACATAGAGTAGTTACCACGACCCTGTGTCTTAGAACGAAGGTCTGTAGCATATCCGAACATCTCTGAAAGTGGAACGAAAGCCTTAACCATCTTACCACCACTGATGTCTTCCATACCTTCAATACGTCCTCTACGTGAGTTGATATCACCGATAACATCACCCATGTATTCTTCTGGCATTGTAACTTCAACCTTCATGATAGGCTCAAGAAGTGCTGGAGCAGCCTTAGCCATAGCATCCTTGAATGCCATAGAACCAGCAATGTGGAATGCCATTTCTGATGAATCGACTTCATGGTAAGAACCATCGTAGATATCTGCTCTAAGTCCAAGAACTGGGAATCCAGCTAAGATACCTGAGTTAGCAGCTTCTCTGATACCATCAGCAACTGAAGGGATGTATTCCTTAGGAATAGCACCACCAACTACTGAAGACTCACAGAAGAGAACTGGAGGCTCATTAATTAATACTGTATTCTTTGTCTCAACATCGAACTTATCAACGTTAGCTTCAAGTGGTGAGAAACGAACCTTACAGTGACCATACTGACCACGTCCACCTGACTGCTTAGCGTACTTGCTATCGATATCAACAGCCTTTGTGAAGCACTCTCTGTAAGCAACCTGAGGAGCACCAACGTTAGCTTCTACCTTAAATTCACGAAGAAGTCTATCAACGATGATATCAAGGTGAAGCTCACCCATACCAGCGATGATTGTCTGACCTGTTTCCTGATCTGTATGAGCACGGAATGTAGGATCTTCTTCAGCAAGCTTTGCTAAAGCTTCACCCATCTTACCCTGGTCATTCTTAGTCTTTGGCTCAATAGCAAGTTCGATAACTGGCTCTGGGAATTCCATAGACTCTAAGATAACTGGATGCTGCTCATCACAGATAGTATCACCTGTAACTGTTATCTTAAGACCTACTGCAGCAGCGATATCTCCTGAGTAAACCTTATCTATTTCTTTTCTCTGGTTGGCATGCATCTGAAGGATACGTCCAACTCTTTCCTTCTTGTTCTTATTAGCATTAAGTACATATGAACCACCGTTTAATGTACCTGAGTAAACTCTGAAGAATGCTAACTTACCAACGAATGGATCTGTCATAATCTTGAATGCTAGAGCTGAGAAAGGTTCATCATCAGATGACTTTCTAACTACTTCGTTACCGTCTTCATCAACACCTGTGATATCTGGGATATCTGTAGGAGCTGGCATATATTCGATAACTGCATCAAGAAGCTTCTGAACACCCTTGTTCTTGTAAGCTGTACCGCAAAGACAAGGAATAGCTGTACCTTCGATAGTACCCTTTCTTAAAGCAGCCTTTAATTCTGGAACTGTAAGCTCCTCATCATTAAAGAACTTCTCCATAAGATCCTCATCAAGTTCAGCACACTGCTCGATAAGCTTATCATGGTATTCTTCTGCCTGATCCTTTAAATCAGCTGGAATTTCACCAACTTCAATATCATCACCCTTATCGCCATTGAAGATATAAGCCTTCATTTCAAATAAGTCGATGATACCCTTGAACTCGTCTTCCTTACCGATAGGAATCTGTACAAGTACAGGGTTCTTTCCAAGCTTTGTAATAAGCTGGTTGCATGATCCGAAGAAATCAGCACCCATCTTATCCATCTTGTTCATAAATGCCATACGTGGTACGTTGTACTTATCAGCCTGACGCCATACGTTTTCTGACTGTGGTTCAACACCGTTCTGTGCATCGAATACACCTACAGCACCATCAAGTACTCTAAGTGAACGCTCAACTTCAACTGTAAAGTCAACGTGGCCTGGAGTATCGATAATATTAATACGATATTCTGGCTGTGTCTTATCTGGCTTACCTTCTTTTTCAGGTGTCCAGTGACATGTTGTAGCAGCTGAAGTGATTGTGATACCTCTTTCCTGCTCCTGGGCCATCCAGTCCATAGTAGCAGTACCTTCATGAGTATCACCAATCTTGTGGTTAACACCAGTATAATAAAGGATACGCTCTGTTAATGTTGTCTTACCAGCATCAATATGAGCCATAATTCCGATATTTCTGGTTCTCTCCAATGGATATTCTCTTCCAGCCATGGATAAAACCTCCTATAATTATTATTAGAATCTGTAATGAGCAAAAGCCTTGTTTGCTTCTGCCATCTTGTGCATATCTTCTTTTCTCTTAACAGATGCACCTGTGTTATTAGCTGCATCAAGAATTTCGTTAGCGAGTCTTTCTTCCATAGTCTTCTCGCCTCTTGCTCTTGAGAATGCTGTCATCCAACGAAGAGCTAAAGCCTGTCTTCTGTCTGGCTTAACTTCGATAGGTACCTGGTATGTTGCACCACCGATACGTCTTGCCTTTACTTCGAGAACTGGCATGATATTGTTCATAGCCTCTTCGAATACTTCTAAAGCAGGTCTTTCAGTCTTTGCTGCGACTCTGTCAAATGCTCCATATACAATCTTCTGAGCTACTCCTCTCTTACCATCAAGCATAATGTTGTTGATAAGCTTAGTAACCACCTTGTTATTGTAAATAGGATCTGCTAATACATCTCTTTTCTGAGTATGTCCTTTACGTGGCACGGTTCTTCCCTCCTTAACATTGTATTGTCGTTATTGTCTGCACTAATGAACGTCTTAAGACCTCACCAGTCTGTAAACAATCACGACGTTTCATTAATTCATAGGTACTCACAAATTAAATTGTGTTCGGGCCGTATATCTTAAACCTGCAACCTTCGGATTAATCTAACTCCGGCACTTTTAATTTAATTGTTCGTAAATTATTGTATGCAATAATCTGCAAATATTCTGATTCACCTTGTAAATCAATCACAGACTTATGATGCTTAATTCTTTATGAATTATTTAGCATCCTTAGGTCTCTTAGCACCGTACTTAGAACGTGCCTGTCTTCTCTTTGCTACACCTGCTGTATCAAGTGTACCTCTGATGATATGATATCTTGTACCTGGTAAATCCTTAACTCTACCACCTCTTATAAGAACAACGCTATGTTCCTGAAGATTGTGGCCTTCACCTGGAATATATGAAGTAACTTCGATTCCATTAGAAAGACGTACTCTGGCGATCTTTCTAAGAGCTGAGTTAGGCTTCTTAGGTGTTGCTGTCTTAACAGCTGTACAAACACCTCTCTTCTGTGGTGCTGATACATTTGTAGCCTTCTTCTGAAGTGAGTTATATCCCTTCTGAAGAGCTGGTGCTGTAGACTTCTTAACTGTTGACTTTCTTCCCTGTCTTACTAACTGGTTAAATGTTGGCATTCCTTTTTCACCTCCCGGAATTAGAATAATGAATGGTTGCACTTAGTATAATAACTAAGAAATGCGTGAGCTGACTGTAATCGTCCGCTCAATCTATATCTCAACGTGCTAAATAAAGCGTTCGCCTTTTCGCACGCTTAATTAGTATATATTTTAATTCATAATTCGTCAAGGGGTTTATTTAAAATTTACTTTATTTTATAAAAAGACTGCCACACCAGCCAAAACCCATACAAAATATAGAGCTAATTTTATATCAATTCTATATTTTATATAAATCTTGTTAATGTGACAGTCATTTATATATAGCTAATTATAAATAATTATATTAACCTGACTATTGAAAACCCAAAGGATTACTCCTCTGTATTCTCATCTGCCTCTGTATCATCAACCTCAGCGAAGTCATCTGCATCGTCAAGAGTTTCTGCTACATCTGCATTTTCAGTAAATTCAAGAGTTTCCTCTCCGTCTTCTGTGAAGCTTAATACTTCATCTTCTTCTATATCATCATAAGCTGTAGCTGTATCAAGCTCTACGTTCTGATATCTCTTCATACCAGTACCGGCAGGGATAAGCTTACCTATGATAACATTTTCCTTAAGACCGATAAGTGGGTCAATCTTTCCATTGATAGCTGCATCAGTAAGAACCTTTGTAGTTTCCTGGAATGAAGCTGCTGACATGAATGATGTTGAAGCAAGTGAAGCCTTTGTAATACCAAGGATAATTGGAGTACCTGTAGCCTTCATCTTACCCTCTTCCTCAAGCTTCTCATTAACCTCTGTGAACTCAAGAGTATCAACCTGTGAACCAGGTAAGAACTCTGAATCTCCAGCAGAATCAATAACTATCTTCTTAAGCATCTGTCTAACAATAAGTTCGATATGCTTATCATTGATATCAACACCCTGAATACGGTAAACCTTCTGAACTTCACGAAGCATATAATCCTGAACAGCTCTTACACCAAGAATTCTTACGATATCATGTGGGTTCTCTGAACCTTCTGTGATTTCTTCACCCTTAGCAACAACCTGTCCTTCCTGAACCTTAACTCGTGTATCCCTTGATACAGGATATGCCTTTGAGTTACCCTCATCATCAGTAATAACGATATCTGTCTTCTTCTCAGTCTTAGAGAAGCTTACAGTTCCACCGAACTCTGCAAGGACAGCAAGGCTCTTTGGCTTTCTTGCCTCGAAAAGTTCTTCTACTCTAGGAAGACCCTGTGTAATGTTATCACCGGCAACACCACCAGTATGGAAAGTTCTCATAGTAAGCTGTGTACCAGGCTCACCGATAGACTGGGCAGCGATAATACCAACTGCTTCACCAATCTGAACTGTCTGGCCTGTTGCAAGGTTAGAACCATAACACTTAGCACAAACACCGATATGTGAACGGCATGTAAGGATTGTTCTAATCTTAACCTGATTAACACCTGTCTTGATAATAGCTTCTGCTCTCTTAGGAGTTACAAGGTGGTTAGCTGCAACGATAATCTCACCTGTAGCTGGGTCCTTGATATCTTCAGCAAGATATCTTCCTGTAATTCTCTCCTGTAATGGCTCAAGAATATCTTCCTTGGCATCACTTGAGTTAGTTGCTCTGTCATTGACAAATGAGTAAACATACATACCAGGTATAGCCTTGCCAACACTACAATCTGTCTCTCTGACGATAAGGTCCTGAGAAACATCAACAAGTCTTCTTGTAAGGTATCCTGAATCGGCTGTTCTAAGCGCTGTATCAGAAAGACCCTTACGGGCACCATGAGCTGAAATGAAGTATTCCAGTACGTCAAGACCTTCACGGAAGTTTGACTTGATTGGAAGTTCGATAGTGTGACCTGAAGTATCTGCCATAAGACCTCGCATACCTGCAAGCTGCTTAATCTGCTGGTTAGAACCACGGGCACCTGAATCGGCCATCATGAAGATGTTGTTGTACTTATCAAGACCATCAAGAAGTGCCTTAAGCAATGTCTTATCTGTTTCCTGCCATACTCTGATAACGTTTTTATATCTTTCTTCATCAGTTGAACGGCCTCTGTTGTAGTTCATGTTGATTCTCTCAACCTTCTGCTCAGCTTCTGCAATAAGCTGCTTCTTAACTGGAGGCACAGTCATTTCTGATATAGAAACTGTCATGGCTGCTCTTGTTGAATACTTATAACCCATAGCCTTGATATCATCAAGAACCTCAGCAGTTCTTGTTGTACCATGAGTATTAATAACGTGCTGTAAGATATCCTTTAACTGCTTCTTACCTACATGGAAGTCAACTTCAAGCTTTAAGAAGTTTTCTTCCTTGCTTCTGTCTACATATCCAAGGTCCTGAGGAAGTATTTCATTGAAAATGAAACGTCCAAGTGTAGACTCTACAACACCTGAAATCTCTTCTCCATCAGCATTTTTCTTAGATACCTTAACTTTAATCTTAGAATGAAGTGTAATAACACCATTCTCATATGCTAAGAGTGCTTCATTAACACTCTTGAATATCTTGCCCTCACCCTTAACACCAGGTCTTTCCTGTGTAAGATAGTAGATACCAAGTACCATATCCTGAGAAGGAACGGCAACAGGACCACCATCAGAAGGCTTAAGTAAGTTGTTAGGTGAAAGAAGCATGAATCTACACTCTGCCTGAGCCTCTACAGACAATGGAAGATGCACGGCCATCTGGTCACCATCGAAATCGGCATTGAAAGCTGTACAAACAAGTGGATGAAGCTTAATAGCTTTACCTTCTACAAGGATTGGCTCAAATGCCTGAATACCAAGTCTGTGAAGTGTAGGAGCACGGTTAAGCATAACTGGATGCTCTTTGATAACATCTTCAAGTACATCCCATACTTCTGTTTCAAGATGCTCTACGCTCTTCTTAGCTTTCTTTATATTCTCAGCAAGACCACGTCTTACTAATTCTCTCATAACAAATGGCTTGAATAATTCAATAGCCATTTCCTTAGGAAGACCACACTGATATATCTTAAGTTCTGGTCCAACTACGATAACTGAACGTCCTGAGTAGTCAACTCGCTTACCAAGAAGGTTCTGTCTGAAACGTCCCTGCTTACCCTTTAACAAGTCTGATAAAGACTTAAGAGCTCTGTTACCAGGTCCTGTTACAGGACGGCCATTTCTACGTCCATTATCTATAAGTGCATCAACAGCCTCCTGAAGCATTCTCTTCTCGTTACGAACGATAATCTCAGGTGCTCCAAGTTCCATAAGTCTTGCAAGACGGTTGTTTCTGTTGATAATTCTTCTATAAAGGTCATTAAGGTCAGAAGTTGCAAATCTTCCACCCTCTAACTGAACCATAGGTCTTAAGTCTGGAGGGATAACTGGAATTTCTGTAAGAATCATCCATTCTGGCTTAGTACCAGCAGCGATGAATGCATCCATAACTTCTATTCTCTTAATAAGTCTTGCAGCTTTCTGTGAAGTAGTAGTAGCAAGCTCTTCCTTAAGCTTTGCTACTTCTTCTTCAAGATTAACACTGCTAAGAAGCTCTAAAATAGCTTCAGCACCCATTCCAACCCTGAATGTGTTACCATACTGGTCGTAAAGATCTCTATACTCTGTTTCAGTAAGAATTTTCTTGAATGGAATATCTGTTTCGCCTGGGTCAATTACGATATAAGAAGCGAAGTAAAGAACCTTTTCAAGATTCTTAGGTCCTATATCAAGGATAAGATCCATACGGCTAGGAATTCCCTTAAAGTACCAGATATGTGAAACTGGAGCTGCAAGGTGAATATGTCCCATACGGTCTCTACGTACACTTGCCTTAGTAACCTCAACGCCACACTTATCACATACGATACCTTTATCCTTAATCTTCTTATACTTACCGCAATGACACTCCCAGTCTTTGCTAGGTCCGAATATTCTTTCACAGAACAGACCATCTCTTTCTGGCTTTAAAGTTCTGTAATTGATAGTCTCCGGCTTAGTTACCTCGCCGTGAGACCACTCTAAAATACTCTCAGGAGAAGCAAGCTTAATCTGAATTTTATCAAATTTCATTGACTTATTTGACTTAATCTCTTCTGCCATTATAGTGCTCCCTTCTATTATTCTTCTCTATTTCCGTCACCGTAATCATCGAAGTCATCCTCGAAATCGTCAAAGTCGAAATCGTCGTCATCTTCTGATCCGAGTTCTTCCATTGTTGCCTCGCCATCATCACCCTGCTTTTCAGCATGATATCCAGCGTTCTTTAACTCATTTTCCTCATCACGGCTGTTTCTCTTATAACCACCATCATCAAGAACCTTCTTGAAGTCTGTAACTTCGTACTCTGAACTTTCAAGAAGCTGAACTTCGTTATTGTCCTGATCAAGAACTCTTACATCAAGTGCAAGAGACTGAAGTTCCTTAAGAAGAACCTTGAATGACTCAGGAATACCTGGTTCAGGGATATTCTCACCTTTGATAATAGCTTCATATGTCTTAACTCGTCCAACAACATCATCAGACTTAACTGTAAGGATTTCCTGAAGTGTGTATGAAGCACCATACGCCTCAAGAGCCCAAACTTCCATTTCACCGAATCTCTGTCCACCGAACTGAGCTTTACCACCAAGTGGCTGCTGTGTTACAAGTGAGTAAGGACCAGTTGAACGTGCATGAATCTTATCATCAACAAGGTGATGGAGCTTTAAGTAGTGCATGAATCCGATAGTAACAGGACTATCGAAGTACTCACCAGTTCTACCATCACGAAGTCTTACCTTGCCATCTCTTCCGATAGGTACACCCTTCCACTCTGCTCTGTGATCTCTGTTATCTGAAAGGAACTGGAATACATCATCTCTTAAGAGATCCTTGTATTCAGCTGTAAATGTTGTCATATCTTCTGGATATTCTTCACCGTTAGCCTCTGCATCAGCCTTTTCTTTTGCAAGCTCTTCATCATCAAATGGATGGTTAGCATATGCATTAGCCATATCAAGTGTATCCATAATATCATTCTCGTTAGCACCATCAAAGATAGGTGTTGCTACGTTAAAGCCTAATACCTTGGCAGCAAGGCTTAAATGAATCTCAAGGACCTGTCCGATATTCATACGTGAAGGCACACCAAGTGGGTTAAGCACGATATCAAGTGGACGTCCGTTAGGAAGGAATGGCATATCTTCTACTGGAAGTACTCTTGAAACGACACCCTTGTTACCATGACGACCGGCCATCTTATCACCAACAGAAATCTTTCTCTTCTGTGCGATATAGATACGGACATTCTTGTTAACACCAGGAGCTAATTCATCACCATTTTCCCTTGTAAATACCTTAACACCTACTACGATACCATAAGCACCATGTGGAACCTTAAGTGAAGTATCTCTTACTTCTCTTGCCTTCTCACCAAAGATAGCTCTAAGGAGTCTTTCTTCAGCTGTAAGCTCTGTTTCTCCCTTAGGAGTAACCTTACCAACAAGGATATCACCAGCTCTTACCTCAGCACCGATACGGATAATACCGTTCTCATCAAGGTCCTTAACTGCCTCAGAACCTGTTGAAGGAAGATCTCTTGTAATCTCTTCAGGTCCTAACTTAGTATCTCTTGCTTCTGTATCATATTCTTCTATATGGATAGATGTATATACATCATCTCTTACTAATCTTTCACTAAGAAGAACAGCATCCTCGTAGTTATAACCTTCCCATGTCATGAAACCGATAAGAGGGTTCTTACCAAGAGCTATTTCTCCGTTAGATGTTGATGGACCATCAGCGATAACATCTCCTGCCTTAACCTCATCACCCTTGAATACAATAGGTCTCTGGTTATAGCAGTTACTCTGGTTACTTCTTGAGAACTTAGTAAGCTTGTACTCATGAACCTTACCGCTTGTTTCTTTCACAAGAATTCTGTTAGACTCTGATGAAAGAACAACACCATCTTCTTCTGCAACAACACACACACCTGAGTCACATGCTGTCTTATTCTCTATACCTGTACCGATAACTGGAGCCTCTGTCATAAGAAGAGGTACTGCCTGACGCTGCATGTTAGAACCCATAAGAGCTCGTGTACAGTCATCGTTCTGAAGGAAAGGTATCATAGATGTAGCTACTGAGAAGACCATCTTAGGAGATACGTCCATAAGGTCAATCATACTCTTATCGAATTCAGATGTTTCTTCTCTGAAACGTCCTGATACTGAATTCTTAACAAAGTATCCGTTCTCATCTATCTCGGCATTAGCCTGTGCTACATGGTAATCATCTTCCTCATCGGCTGTAAAGTAACGCACTTCATCTGTTACTCTTGGATTCTTAGGATCAGTCTTATCAATAATACGATAAGGTGCTTCTACGAAACCATACTCATTAATTCTTGCATATGATGCAAGTGAGTTGATAAGTCCGATATTAGGACCTTCAGGTGTCTCGATAGGACACATTCTTCCGTAATGTGTATAGTGGACATCTCGAACCTCGAAACCTGCACGGTCTCTTGAAAGACCACCAGGACCAAGTGCTGAAAGACGTCTCTTATGTGTAATCTCAGATAATGGATTGTTCTGATCCATGAACTGAGAAAGCTGTGAACTACCAAAGAATTCCTTGATAGCTGCTGTTACAGGCTTGATATTGATAAGTGACTGTGGTGAAATACCGCTTAAATCCTGAGTTGACATTCTTTCACGTACAACTCTTTCCATTCTTGAGATACCGATTCTGAACTGGTTCTGTAAAAGTTCACCAACGGCTCTTATACGTCTGTTACCAAGGTGATCGATATCATCCTTAGTACCAATACCATACTCAAGATGCATATTATAGTTGATAGATGCAAGTATATCTTCAACTGTGATATGCTTTGGAATAAGGTCAGCCACATTCTTTTCTATAGCATCCTTGATATCATCAAGTGACTCATTATCAGCTAATATCTGTGAAAGAACTGGATAGTAAACTGCTTCATTTACACCAAGTTCCTTAGCTTCATCCTCTGTAATATCTACCCACTTAGTAATATCTACTGAAAGGTTAGATAATATCTTAACTACTCTTTCACGAACTGTACCATCAGAAGACTTTAACTCAGCCTTTAAGAATACAGCAGGAACAGCAGCGTTCTGAATCATATCTGCTGTCTCTCTTGTGAGCTTGTCACCAGCCTTAGCGATAACTTCGCCATTGCCATCAACAACATCCTCAGCAAGAACGTGTCCGGCAATTCTGTTTCTGAAAGAAAGCTTCTTATTGAACTTATAACGACCTACTCTTGCAAGGTCATATCTTCTTGGGTCGAAGAACATACCTGAGATAAGTGCTTCAGCACTATCTACTGATAAAGGTTCTCCTGGTCTTAACTTCTTATAAAGTTCAAGTACACCTTCCTGATAGTTAGTAGAAGTATCCTTCTCCATTGTCGCAAGAAGCTTAGGCTCCTCGCCAAATATGTCAATAATCTCTGCATTAGTTCCGAAGCCAAGAGCTCTTATAAGAACTGTGATAGGGACCTTCTTGTTACGGTCAACCTTAACATAGAAAACATCGTTAGCATCTGTTTCATACTCTAACCATGCACCTCTGTTAGGAATAACTGTAGAACTGTACAGGAATATCTTACCATACTTATCTTTCTGTATATCATAGTAAATACCAGGTGAACGCACCAGCTGGCTGACTATAACTCGTTCTGCACCGTTAATTACAAATGTACCGGTCTTAGTCATCAAAGGAAGGTCACCCATGAAGATTTCATGTTCACTGATATCTTCATTCTCTTTATTATGAAGTCTTACACGTACCTTGAGTGGAGCTGCATATGTAGCATCTCTTTCCTTACACTCTTCTATAGAGTACTTTCTCTCTTCTTCACATAATGCAAAATCAACGAATTCAAGACTGAGTCTACCGTTGTAATCTGCAATTGGAGAGATGTCGTTAAAGACCTCTTTTAAGCCTTCATTTAAAAACCACTGGTAAGAATCTTTTTGTACCTCAATAAGGTTAGGCATCTCAAGAACTTCCTTCTGTCTTGAGAAACTCATACGCATCGCTTTGCCTGACTTTACTGGACGTATTCTGTTTTTCTCCATTGACGTTTCACCCCTTAGTTTTCTTTACATTAATTTATTACATTATAGATATGAGTGCAAATACTATGCACACCATACCATAATAGTGCATTATTCATAGTAACAAAAAAAGTCCCGATTGTCAATACAACAACCGGAACTTTTTTCACATTTATCATAATATACCAAATATATCTTAAAAAATCAAGCGATTTCCAACATATTGCTATAATTACTTAAGTGTAACCTTAGCGCCTTCAGCTTCAAGCTTCTTCTGGATTTCTTCAGCTTCTTCCTTAGAAGCAGCTTCCTTAACAACCTTAGGTGCGCCATCAACAACTTCCTTAGCTTCCTTTAAGCCAAGACCTGTGATTTCACGAACAACCTTGATAACCTTAACCTTGTTAGCGCCAGCTTCTGTAAGCTCAACGTCGAACTCTGTCTTTTCTTCTGCTGCTGCGCCAGCTGGACCTGCTGCTACAACAACACCTGCTGCTGCAGAAACACCAAATTCTTCTTCACATGCTTTAACTAAATCGTTTAATTCTAATACTGATAAACCCTTAATAACTTCGATAATTTCCTGTGTAGTCATTATTATAATCTCCTTTTAATATTCTAAAATCTTTGTTTACGCCGCGTAATTATGCAACCTCTTCGTTCTTCTCAGCGATCTGCTTAATAACACGAGCAAAGTTTGTAATAGGTGACTGGATGCTTCCAAGGAACTTAGCAAGAAGTTCATCTCTTGAAGGAATGCTTGCGATAGCTGCGATTCCTGTAGCATCATAGTAAGTACCTTCAACAACACCACACTTAAGTTCAAGTGCATCTGCTGTCTTAGCAAAGTTAGCTAAAACTCTTGCTGGAGCTGTAGCATCATCCTTGCAGATTGCAATAGCGTTAGGTCCTTCAAGAACTTCTGCCATTGGTTCGAACTCTGTACCTGCGATTGCTCTCTTTACTAAAGTATTCTTATAAACCTTGTAAACGACACCAGCTTCTCTTAACTGCTTACGAAGCTGAGTATCCTGCTCAACAGTTAAGCCACGATAATCAACAACAACAACGCCCTGAGCGCCTTCTAAGTATGATTTGATTTCGTCTACGATAGGCTGCTTAAGTTCTACTTTTGCCATGAATATTTACCTCCTGTTAGATTAATATCTGTTTCCAGATAATATTCTGCCCAGACGTACAATGTATCAGGCTATCAAAAAAGCCCTCCTGCCGCTACGACAGAAGGACTGAATAAACTGATAAACATATCTTAAAATGTAACATAGTCATTAGCTTGCGCTTTCAAACCGGTACACCTTAAAATATAAGTCTGTCCTCGGTAGGCGTATTACCTTTAACCCTTTCGGGACCTGCTGTCTTAGGCAAAATGTGAAATATCACTTTCACTTCATGTGTGAAAAGCCACACACAGCTGATAGTATACTATCATAATATATAGGTTGTCAACCGTTTTTCACAAAATATGTTGAAAAATAAAATTCTGTTTAACCAACATTTATTACAGCATAAAAATGCCGAACTTAAATATCAGTCTATTCAACCCACAACAAAAATATTAGCCAACATACTTAGCTGTGCTAACCTTAACACCAGGACCCATAGTTGCTGTAAGAACAACACTCTTTAAATACTGACCCTTAAGTGAAGATGGCTTAGCCTTAACGATTGCATCCATAATAGCCTGGAAGTTGTCTGATAACTGCTCCTCTGTGAATGAAGCCTTACCAATTGGCACGTGAATGATATTAGTCTTATCAAGTCTGTACTCGATCTTACCAGCCTTAATATCATTAACAGCTTTTGTTACGTCCATAGTAACTGTACCAGCCTTAGGGTTTGGCATTAAGCCCTTAGGTCCGAGTACACGTCCGAGACGACCAACAACGCCCATCATATCAGGTGTAGCAACAACTACATCGAAATCAAACCAGTTATCGTTCTGGATTCTAGGAATAAGTTCCTCGCCACCAACGAAATCTGCACCAGCTGCTTCAGCTTCATCAGCCTTAGCGCCCTTAGCAAATACTAAAACCTTAACAGTCTTACCTGTTCCGTGTGGAAGAACAACAGCACCTCTGATCTGCTGCTCAGCGTGACGTCCATCACAACCTGTTCTGATATGAGCTTCGATAGTCTCATCGAACTTTGCAACTGCGCTCTTCTTTACTAAAGAAACTGCTTCAGCTGCTTCATATAATGTCTGGCGGTCAATATTCTTGGCTGCCTCTACGTATTTCTTTCCTCTTTTCATTATAAACCTCCTAGTGGTATTATCGGAAGGATTCTATCTTTCCTCCCACATATTGAACAATCCCGGATAATCATAGGATTAATCTTCCGCATGTTCTTCTATGAAATCTTTAATAATCAATGAATGAAAGTAATTAATATAAAATCAATTACAGTCTTTATGGATACGTAAGAACTAGTCTTCTACAACAATACCCATACTCTTAGCAGTACCTTCGATCATAGATGTAGCTGCTTCGATAGAAGCTGCATTAAGATCTGGCATCTTAAGTTCAGCAATCTTCTGAACTTCAGCTCTCTTGATTGTAGCAACCTTAGTCTTGTTAGGAACACCTGAACCTGACTTAATGTTGCAAGCCTTCTTAAGAAGAACTGCAGCAGGTGGAGTCTTTGTGATGAAGCTGAAGCTTCTATCAGCATAAACTGTAATAACTACAGGGATGATTAAGTCACCCTGATCTGCTGTCTTTGCATTAAACTGCTTTGTAAATTCTACAATGTTAACACCATGCTGACCAAGTGCTGGACCAACTGGTGGAGCTGGTGTAGCCTTGCCGGCAGGAATCTGTAATTTAATATAACCTGTTACTTTCTTTGCCATTGTGGCACCTCCTAATTATAAATGTGGTTTATGGCGGCTATTAAGCCTCCCACAGGTAACGGAAATACATTACCTTGATTACAGTACCTTCACATCTGTGAAGTCAACTTCGACCGGTGTTTCACGACCGAACATTTCAACATTAATAGTGACACACTGCTTGCCCTCATTAATGCTTGTGATCTGACCAACTGTATTCTCCCATGCTCCTGAAAGAATCTGTATCTGATCACCAACCTTACCAGCAAATTCTACTACTGGCTTAGTTTCTTCAACTGAACCATTCTCATCATCGATGCCGAATGATCTTACCTCAGCTGGAGATAATGGCACTGGCTTTGATCCAGGACCAACGAACCCCGTTACACCTCTGGTATTTCTGACAACATACCAGCTGTCATCGTTCATAACCATCTTTACAAAGACATAACCTGGGAATATCTTTCTCTCAACCGTCTTTGGCTTGCCGTTATTAACTTCAACTACTGTTTCAACGGGAACAAGCACGTCAAAGATCTGGTCCTGAAGATTTCTGTTCTCAACTGTCTTTAAGATATTAACCCTTACATTATTCTCATAGCCAGAATAAGTATGAGCCACATACCATTTTGCTTCGTCCATCTGATCACCTTTTCCTTACTTTACAATGAATTCAATTCCAAAGCGAACAATCAAGTCCACAACTGAAATAATTACACCTAATAATACGGATACAACCAATACAGCGATGGTTTCCTTAGTAAGTGATTTCTGGTCTGGCCAAATGATCTTAGAAAACTCTGCCTTAAGTCCCTTGAACCAGCTCTTTTTCTGTTTCTTTGTCTTAACAGCTTCACTCATCTTAATACCTCACTGATACTAATTACTTTGTTTCCTTGTGTAATGTGTGTGACTTACAGAACTTGCAATACTTCTTAGTTTCCATTCTGTCTGGATGGGCTTTCTTTTCCTTAGTCATGTTGTAATTGCGCTGTTTACACTCTGTACATGCCAATGTTATCTTTACTCGCACAACTTCCACCTCCAATTATTTATTTTGCAGGTGTTATTAACACCAATTGGTTTTTTCCTACACTCTGAACTGTTGGGTCAAATCAGGGCATAAAAAAAAGACCGCTTCCATAGCCAGCCTAATATATCACATATGAAGACATTTCGTCAACCCATTTATTATTAATTTTATAACTTTTATTTCTTTTTATAATATGATTAAAGGGTCAAAAGGTATCATCGATGCATGCTTGCATGCAATTCGATGTATACCTTAGTGACCTGCACTACACCGAGAAAGTAGCAATTTACTATGCGAAGCTAGTAAATTAGCGGATTTCGAGGTGGAGTCAGATTACGGGAATGCGGAGCATGGAGTAATCTGATTAATCATAAATGAGGGGCAAAATACCTTTTGACCATCATATCATAATAGATGTAAGGTTCACAAGTTCAAAAGTCTTATCGCACAGACACGCATGACTTTGTAACCCTTACATTAATACATAAATATAACCAATTCTTATGTATTACTTCAACAAATTTTTGTTATAAAATTTCAGCATAAAGGGATTGCAAAATCAACATTATACTTATAAAATAAGAATAGATATTTATCTGGTACGATGCATTATTGATACATATTCAATCCGCACATCATTTCAGGAAATGGACTTCCTGTTATTATGCGCTGTCTTGCATATGCCGATAAATATTATGTGATGCACTTCTCATACCTACAATAGATAATTGTACAGATTGATTATACAGACAAGGAGGTGACTGTTATGATCAGTAGTGTATATAGCTACTACCTGTCCCAGTACGGACATAGAACGAATTCAAAGTATGATACCCATACCAAATCACAGCTTAAAAACACATACAGCAAGGTAGTCAAGATTAACAGCCAGACTCCTGTATACAAGCTTGACTTATCAAGTGCTGCGCAGAAGTATGCCATTGATTTAAAGGAAAATGCGCGTGCCCTCGAGAATATAACACAGGATTTATCTGACAGCTCAAGCGGAGAGATGACATTTAAGAAGTCAGCCGTTTCAAGCGACCCGGATGTTGTATCAGCAAGCTATATCGGTGATTCAAGTCTTGCTGCCGATGATGAAACATTTGACATTGATGTTAAGCAGTTAGCTTCAACACAGATTAATACAGGTAATTACTTACAGCCTCGTTCTAAGATGATACAGCCGGGCGATTATTCTTTCGACCTGTCTATTAATAATGTAACTTATGAGTTCCAGTTTGCTGTAGAGAATAATGAAACTGTCAACAACATACAGAACAAGCTTGCAAGGCTTATCAACCGCTCCAATATCGGACTTACTGCCAACATTAAGGAAGATAATCTTGGCAATACAGCTATTAACATAGAGTCAGAAGCGACCGGTATCAGCGGTTCAGAGCCTGTTATATTTAAGATTGAGCCAAGCAGCTTATCTAACAGCAACTCATCTGATGACAGTTATTTGAGTGATACTAAAAGCATTGATAATAACACTTTTGTCGCAAGAAATGCTTCACTCATTAATACTCTTGGATTGGACAGAGTTTCACAGTACCCATCCAATGCCATATTTGATGTGAATGATGAAGAACGAGCTTCAATGAGCAACTCTATTACTATCAATAAGTCATATGCACTTGAGCTTTCTGATACTACCGACAAGCCGGTGACTATAAGCCTTAAAGCGGATGCCGACTCAATAGCCGAAAGTATCAGCGAACTTGTGTCAGGATATAATAACCTTATATCAGTGGCTGGCGATAAGGATAACAGCAAGTTTCAGGGAACAGAGCGTTTATATAAGGAAATAACCGCGATAGCACGCTCTCACAAGAACCAGCTTGAGAACAACGGACTTACACTTAACAAAGACGGAACTATAAGCACGAACAGGGAAGTAATAAGCGAAGCTGCCGAGAGCAATCAGTTAAGCAGTGTCTTTGAAAGTCTTAATTCCTTCAAGGATTCTATCAAAACAAAGGCAGAAAATATAGCACTTAATCCTATGGATTATGTAAATAACAAGATTATTGCTTACAAGAACCCTACACGTACATATAATGACCCGTATAACCTTTCAGCTTATACAGGAATGATGTTTAATGGATATATTTAATTGATAATAAAAAAGGCCTGGCACTTTACCAATCACAGTAAAGCACCAAGCCTTTTTGGTTATTATCATATTATTATGTAATGCTCAAAAGACTTTTGACTTTTAGCCCCGCCTAATACATAAAACGGAATAAAAAGACACAAAAGACAAACATAAACCATCATTACATACATAGTTATGCAGCAGTGATATTCTTAGCTGCCTCACCATAAGCCTGTATGAACTTCTTCATACCATCAAGCGCATCTGCCTTGGCATCATCTACACCACTCTTAAGTGCTGTACCAAGTGTACTTACAGCCGCATTAACCTCTGCCTCATCTATATCAGAATGTTCCTGAACAAGTGAACGTGTTGCGTTATACATCTCTAATGTATTGTTAACAGCATCAACTGTCATTCTGAGATACTCATCAGTATCATCCTTCTTATCTCCCTTAAGCTCTGGAATAACAGTATCTATGCAATGAAGTACCTTCTGGCAATAATCCTTAGCCTCTTCTAATACTTCTAACTGCTGCTTTTTCATATCCTCCATGATAATTACCTCTCATCCTGTAAACTTTGTAATATAATTCAGAAAATGCAGACACAGCCATGCTGCCTGCACCATCTGACTAATAGCCTATAATAAGTATATCGGTACATCGCACATATACTTAACCCCTGTTCCTGTTGTACATTGTATAACGGTTACAGCTTCTTTTCTTTATGCTTTTATTTTTAATATAATTTTATCTTTTCTACACTCGCATATCATTTGTCTTCAAGCAGTTCGTCTATCGCTTCTGTATCTATATCGCCATTGGCAAGTCTTGGAAGTGGCTCCCTTACAAACTTTATCTTCTGGATTTCCCATCTGAAGCCTTTTCTCTCATTATATCTGTTGATAAGTCTTACAAATCTGTCTTCCCTTGCTTCCTTATCAATAGGAACTATTATCGCTGTAAGCTTGTCATCGTGAAGTGTAACATAACTTTCTGCCACTCCGTCAAGCGCTGTAATCTCCCTTATAGTAACTGTACGGCTTATCTTCTCTCCTGTAGGAAGAAGAATAATCTCAGGATTACGAAGAAGAAGCACCAGACGTCCCCTTTCATTAATTCTTCCAAGGTCGCCTGTGTGATACTTTCCATCCCTTACAACACGCTTTGTATATTCCTCATCCTTATCATAACCCTTCATAACACAGTCTCCGCTGATAAGAATTTCTCCATCTGGAGCTATTATAACCCGTGATTCATCAAAAAGCCTGTATGTTCCATCCATCGTATCATTTATACCTATACAGCCTGATGTCTCCGTCATTCCATAGACATTATATACCTTTAAGTCCCTGTCCTTAAGAGCCTCAAACAGTCTGAACGGACAACTTGCACCACCAATAATAATAGTTTTTAACTGGCTGTTAAATGCCTTTATCCTCTTTAAGTAATCAACCATCGAAGGAGAGCCAGGAAGAATAGTAGGATTATAATAATACGTGTCCGCATCTATATGTCTTAAGCCTCTTCCTATGCACACGCACGCACCATTATGAAGCGGTAGTATAAGGCTGTATATATATCCAAATATATGATGAAGCGCAATCTGTGCAAGCACCTTATCATCCGGTTCACATATGCAGTACTCATTAAGCTCATTTACAGTATTAAGAATATTGGCAACTGTCAGCACGACCGCCTTATCACACTCCTGTGGAACTGCTGTGAGCATAAGTATATTGCCCTCATTAACGCTGTCAGCCTCATATACAAGACCATCAACATCATCCTTATCAGCACCCGGTATCATAATTGCATCACTATTTGCAAGAATATACTGGTTTGTAGAAGTGAGCACATAATCGACACCAACCTTTTCAAGAATAGCATTTCTAGTGTTCTGTGGAAGGAAAAAGTCGACAAGCATAACATCCTTACCCGCAAGAATTGTACCAAACATATTAACTATCCATCTGTAAGAAGCCGGACCATATAAGGCAATCCTGCTGCCCTCAAACCTCATAAGATGAAGCGCCTTCCTGCATACATCCTCAAAAAGTTTACTATAAGTTATCGTCATCGTATCATACACGATTGCTTCCTTATCCGGATACTTCTCTGCATTATCTTTAAGCATTTTATAAAATGAATTAAGCTTTTCCATACTCTGTACACCTTACCTCCTCTTATGATAAAATACATCCTATAATGTCATCTCTGTTTTTATAAACTAGCATTATTGTAAGTTAATAATTGATTTTATACAAGCCTAATTATAATATTCCCTTATAGAAATGTGAGGTTCAAAAATATTTTGCCCATATCATCATAAAATATCACTAAGAATACTCTTCATTCTTTTTTCAAATGTATACTCACTTTTCACCTTTTCATATCCATTCCGTGCAATTCTTAATCTTTCATTCTCGTGTGTCAGATAATAATTCACCTTTACAATAAGGTCTGGAATATCTTCATATATCACAAGCTCCCTGCCATTCTCAAAGCACTCTGCTATCTCATGCTGATAGTTAGTTATAAGAAAACCTCCGCACCCAAGGACATCAAACACTCTCAACGGAATTCCTGACTGTATCACTTTGAGAGATATATTAAGATTAATCTTTGCATTATGAAATGCTGACGGCATCTGTTTGTAATAATCCACAGGTCCGCAATGATTAATCCCTTTAAGTCTTCCATCACCTTCAGTCGAATACAGATTAACCCTGCATCTGTTCTGTAAAAGAGCAAGTATCTTGTAACGTTCCCTGCCTGTGACCTCCGTTGCCATAGCATAAGTAACCTCTGGCTTGATAACCGAATACTTTCCACCCGATGCCTTTGCAAAATTCTCATTAATACGCTGTATTATTGAAGCATTTACACAGTCATCAATAACATAACCACCATAAAGCTTCTCCTGAGTTGCTACTATCCCCTCCAGATATCCTCTTGTATAATCATCCTGATACCGGCTTATATACTGGTAATCGGACTTATAAAGCTTACCAACCAGTGCCACGTCACAGTCATATGAAGAACCTGAAAGTTTCTTACCAAGACCATCTCCTGATATATTTCCATCATTATACATCCTGATAGTTTCTTCAAAAACATCTGTATCTACAGCAAGTGGCATATGCCTTGCTCCAATGACACCCTGTTTCTTATATCCTTCTGCCTGAATTCTGTCAAAGAAATATATTGTATTACACTCATTTTTAAGTGTATCTGTACGTCTTATATTAACCGGACAGTCATATACCCATGATATATACTTGAGCTGTTTCTTCCATTTTGCACTATTCTTACCGCTTTCTATACATTTGCTGACATCTTTCTCTGATAATGATGCAACGCTCACTGTACCATCTTTACTGCCTTCCATACATTTGCTGACATCCTTCTCTGATAATGCCGAAACATTCCCTGTACCATCTTCACAGTTTTTCATTCCATCGACTTCATTAAGTCCGCTTTCCTCTATACCACTTTTTTCGTGTCTTAATCTGTCGCACACATCGGATATCATAGGAATAAAATTCACTGAAAATATACAATCGTATCCTGTACTACTGTTATTAAGATAGTCTGTCAGCTTCTTAACCAGCACCTCATCGTTATCCCAATCCTTCATATCATAGTAGAAAACATCATAACTCACATTCATCTTTTTTAATGCATTCTCTATACCCTTTTGCATAAATGCAAACCACTGAAAAAATAATATATGCATATGTTACCCTCTGTAATTGTTATTATTATAAAAATGTATTTTCAATCTATAAATGAGCAAATAAAGAAAAAGCACAAAAATAATTTGTTTTTGTCTGTATCTCAGATACATTTCAATATATTATGAAAAATCTGTTTTTCTAACATTGACATACTTGTGCAATATTTTAAATATACTCATTTATAGTATAAATCATATTAGCAATATCTATATCTTATAATATATTTATTGTTATGTCACTATTGCAACCCTATTGATTTCTTAGGATTTACCTTATAACACCGACTTAAATTCTGCACTATTTTATTTACAACTATAAATGAGCAAATTCAAAATACTGTACAATTATGTCCACATCAAAAGACATATTTCTCGTGATTTATTGAAATTTATCACATACACAAACAATAAAAACTTACTTTTGTGCATTTTTCTTTATTTGCTCATTTATAGTTTACAATATAATTTCATATTTCTTACATATGAATTCAATTAACTACATCATAAAATATTGCTTTATAATATAAATACATTTATATTATGATATGGGTATTAAAAGTGTTTTTCAGCACTTACATTATATTACTTATGACAGAATTGGAAAGGAGATGAAGCTGACACAGAAGACATATTTTTATATGTGTCTAATATATAAACACAGCATATTTACAGCAATTCTATATTGTATAGTTTATGTTTAACATGTCAGTTTCAATTATTCATATGAAAATATACATATACCGTTACGGCAGTATCTGTGAGCCTGACGTAATAGATTCCTTTAAAAGACTGGGGCTTGAAGTCCACGAAGAGTGTATGGAAATGTTCAACAAAAATCTCACACCATCCGAATGTGTAGCTCATACTTCCAAAGACATTTTAGATGGCGGCTATTCATTTGTATTTTCCATCAATTTCTTTCCATGGCTTTCAGATGTGTGTAACATTGCAAGAATTGTTTATATAAGCCTTATCGTTGACAGCCCTGTTCTTGAATTATATTCAAAATCACTGTCAAACCCTTGCAACCGTGTATTTCTTTTTGACAAACTGCTTTATAAGGAATTCGCGCCTTACAATCCGGGACATGTTTTTCACGTTCCTCTTGCAACCAATGTTACACGAACAGATAAAGTTATAAATGAAGCAACTGCCAGTGAACGTAAGCACTTTCAAAGCGACATATCATTTATCGGTTCAACTTATCAGGAAAAATGCGACTTCAACAAAATAAAACTCAACGAATATGACACTGGATACGTCAATGGACTTATCGAAGCACAGCTTAAAATATATGGTTACAACTTCATAGAAGATGTCATATCCGATGAATTCGCCGATAGATTTCTAAAAGAAAATCTTGGCACATATGTATTTCCAGAAGGTTCCCGCTGCAACAACAGGGCACTTGTTGCACAACATTATATAAGTGTCAAAGTTGCCGAACAGGAAAGGTTAAGAATACTTAAAATGTTGTCCGATTTTTTCAATGTTGATATATATACCGGAAGCGATACTTCTTCCATGCCTCACATACACAACAGAGGCTTTGCAAAATCACTTGAAGAAATGCCTATTATATTTAACAACAGCAAAATCAACCTGAATATTACCGCAAAGTCCATCCGCTCTGGACTTTCACTACGTATATTTGACGTGCTCGGCTGCGGTGGTTTTCTTATAACCAACTATCAGGCTGAACTTCCAGAATTCTTTGAATTAGGAAAAGACCTTGTCGCCTATGAAAGTATGGAAGACCTTAAGTACAAATGTGACTATTACTTAAAGCATGATGACGAACGAATGGAAATTGCCGCCCACGGATATGAAACAGTAAAAAAATTTCATACATATGATACACGGCTTATCCAGATGATAGATATGGCGTTTCCGGCTGTGAAGTAATATGAATTTCATTACAATTTTTAATATACTTATTTGATATAATTAATATAACATCTGCAATCCATTTTTAAAAACATAACTGCAATTTCTTTATATATTTATTAATTTCTAAGTAAATTATAATATCTAAAATAGCCGGATATTATGGACAAATGATATTTTAACCATACATTTATGAGTGCAGTATAACAATATTAAAATCATTAAACATATTTAACATTTTATAATAATACTATAAGCAGAAAGGATATACCACATAAACATATGAACATTCTTGAATTTGAGAACAAACACTTTGGGGTTGAGGACTTAAAAGAGATACTTCCCACTATGGGACACAAGCTTACAGTTATATCAACATCACTTATATTAGAACGAACCAGCGATGAATTTGACCAGTTATTTGATAAGGCTATTAGCAAATGTAACTATGATGCTGTATTTACATTTAATTACAGCGTTGTTGTATCCAAATGCTGCAACCGACATAATATTCCTTATATTGCATGGGTATATGACAGCCCGCTTATGACTCTTTACTCATACACAATTACCAACCCCTGCAATCACATTTTCCTGTTCGACAGCGCACAATATCTTGAACTTAAAAATGGCGGAATTGACACAGTCTACTATATGCCGCTTGCTGCCAATACTGACAGACTTGACAAACTGACACTTAATGAAAATATTCATCATGTATTTGACAGTGACATATCATTTGTCGGCTCAATGTATAATGAAAAGGGAAACTTCTACGACAGAATATACGACAAGCTTGCACCATGGGCAAGGGGCTACCTTGACGCCATAATAGCTGCACAGCAGAATGTATATGGAATGAACTTTCTTGAGGATATGCTCTCAGGCACACCTGATACAAACAGAATTCTTGGAGAGCTTATGCGTGTTGAACCATACACCCCAAACGCAGATGGCATAGAAACTCCTGCATATACATACGCCAACTACTTTCTTGCAAGAAAAGTAGCTCAAAATGAGCGTACCGCACTACTATCGGCGGTATCAGAACATTTTACAACTAAGTTATATACACACAATAAAACACCTGATATGCCACACGTCATCAATCAGGGTGCTATTGACTTCTATGACAATATGCCATATGTATTCAAATGCAGCAAAATCAATCTCAATATAACACTTAGAAGCATCAAAAATGGTATCCCTCTGCGCTGTATGGATATTATGGGGGCTGGCGGTTTCCTTATGACTAACTTCCAAGCGGACTTTCTCAACCACTTTACACCTGATGTTGACTATGTTTACTTTGAATCTAAGGATGACCTTATAAACAAATGTGATTACTACTTAAAGCACGATGACGAAAGAATGACAATCGCAGAAAATGGACACAAAAAAGTGCAGCAGTTCCATAATTACAGGATACGGCTTGAAGAAATATTTGAGATGTGCGGGCTTTTATAATTTATCTAATTAAAACAATATCAGACTTTTCTATATTTATTATTTAATTATTGTCTTATTCATACATGGCAAAAAACCAGATGCCCTCACACATCTGGTTTTTACCCGCCTACATCATTATTGAAAATACAAACTCTCCATTTTTATAATCAATAATATATTCTGCATCATATTTTTCCAACGTTGCGACTATATTTCGTATCCCCCATCCATGCTCTTCCTTATTATTCTTAGTTGTGCGTATATATCCATCTTCAGTGAGCATAGGTTCTGTTTTATATGTATTAGATACGGCTATAGTAAGCACATCATCTTCACTTAACAGCTTTATCTTTACTGTCCTTTTTCCTACGTTACACTGCTTTGCTGCCTCTATTGCATTATCAAGAAGATTAGACAATATAGTAACAATATCCT
>OOCN01000050.1_pt1 | contig 124290 bp, 99 predicted proteins | sample 1671361 | NCBI WGS metagenome assembly OOCN01 (sample SAMN06348149, study PRJEB24527) | human gut metagenome | biome: human gut; feature: ankylosing spondylitis patient; material: feces | host: Homo sapiens | place: China | collected 2015-10
CAGCCGACGGCCCCGCAGGCACGACCAGCCGCCCCGGCGACCCAGCCGCCCCGGCAGGACCTGCCGATGGCGGACACCGGCACGACGACCTTCAGCGGCGACACGACCGGCACCGGCATCATCAAGGGCTTTCTGGTCAAGATGGCCCCGGATGGCAGCAACGCCGACAGCGACGCGCTGAACCTGGGCAAAAACCAGTTCCAGAAATTCTTCAAAAACTCCGTCGCGGTCGTGCCCGATGAAAAGGGCCGCCTGCGGGAGCCGGGTAAGAAAAAGCGCGGTTTCTTCGGCATGAAATACGCCGACGACACCGGGGAATTTGTGCCCATCAATGTCTCGTTAGGCGGCGGCAGCACTGCGCCCAAGCAGCCCACGCCCGAACCGCCCGCGCAGGAGGAATACTACCCCGACGAGGAACCCGCTCCCGCCCGCCAGCCCGCAGCCAAAAAGCACGGCTTTTTCGGCGGCCTGTTCGGCGGGGAAGGGGAGACCGAGGAACTGATGATCCCCGAGGAACGCGTGGAGGAACCGACGCTCTCCCGCCCGGCGGTGACGCAGCCCGCCCCGGCGGAGGATACCTCCACCCAGGAGGTCTGGCGCAGCAAGTACACCCGCCCGGCCCGCCGCGCCGCCGAGGAAGCCGAAAGCCGAACGCTGGAGCGCATCCAGAGCACGGTGGGCTACGCCCAACAGCACCCCGCGCCGCCGTCCAACAGCGGCGCGACCGGCACGATCTACCGCAAAAAGCGCAACACGGTCGAGTTTACCCCCGGCCAGAAGATACAGACGACCCCGCCGCCCCAGCCGATGCCGCAGCATGTCGGCGAGCCGGTGGGCGAACCCATCGAGACGCCCCGCAATCAGCCTGCCCAGCCGCCGGTCTCCACCGGTTTCACGATGCAGATGGACGCGCTGGACGCCAAGCCGGTGGACAGCACCCAGGAATTCATGAGCGCTTACAACGCCGTGCGCCGTCCCCGCCCGGCTGCGCAGCCTGCCCCGGCCCCGCAGCCGAAGCAGCCGGAATCGGAAGAGGACGCCTACGACGACACCCTCGTCATCGGCGACCAGTCCCGAGAGGCCATCGAGGAGACCGGCGAACGGCTGCTGCCCCACCGCCAGCGCGACGATGTGGATACCCTTGTCGATACGCTGACCGGGCGCATCAAGCTGACCCCGGTTGCCCCGGCCCCGCAGCCCGCTCCTGCACAGCCTGCCCACACCGGGTTCACCCAGAACCTCGGCACGGTGCAGCCCAGCGCGGCGCAGCCTGTCCCGGCACGGCCCGCGCAGGCCCACAGCGGCTACACGCAAAATCTGGCTGGCCCCGCCCCGGCAGAGCCGAACACCTCGGCTTTCGTCAGCGACATTGCAAATGCCATCAACAGTGAAAAAGAGGATACGGCCCAGTACGCTGCCGCAGCGGCCCGGCTGACGGCCTCGCTGGCTGAGGACGCCGGTGCCACCCGCACCCGCGCCCGCATCCCCACGGCAGCCGACGTGAAAAAGGCTGCCGCCCGCCTGACAGGCCCCGCCGCCGACGAGGGTGACGACAACACCGTCTCGCCGTTTGACACAGCGGAGATTCCTGTGCCCCACAGCCGCGAGTATGAGCGGGCCGAGGATGCCCCCGCCGTGCGCGCCGAGTTGGCAAAACGCCTGACCCGGGCCACGATCGGCTGTATCGCGGCAGGTGTGGCCGCAGCGGTCATGATCGTGCTGGCAGTGCTGCCTGCCCGGCCTGCCGCCCTGAACGATGCCACCGTCTACCCGGCGGTCATGCTCGTGCTGCTGCTGGCAGCCTGCGCCGCCAACTGGCAGACGTTTTTGAGCGGCTTCAAGGGCCTTGCCAAGATGCCCACGCCGGACAGCCTGGCCATTCTGCCCGCTCTCGGCGCGGCCACCCAGTGTATTGTGCTGCTGGCCACCGGCGGCTACACCGGCACGCTGCCGATGATGACCGGCCCGGCAGCGCTGGTGCTCTGCCTGAACGCTGTGGGCCGCCGTCTGAACGCGGTCACGGTCAGCGAGAACTTCCAGCTCGTCAGCGCCAAAGTCGAGCATTCCGTCGCCTACCGGCTCAAGGACGCCGGGGCGCTGAAAGCTGTCTCTCAGGGCCTGGCCGAGCCGCACCCCAGTGTGCTGGTCAGCCGCCCGACCCAAATTTTCCGCAGCTTTTTGACCAACAGTGCTGCCCACGGCACCAGTGATAAGAACCAGCAGCAGTTCGCCTGGGTGCTGGCGGCCTGCGGCGCGGCGGCGTTCCTTTTCACGGTTATTTCCACCAAGAACGCGGCCACGGCGGCCACGGCCATGGCGGGTGTGTTCTGCCTGGCAGCCCCGTTGGCCGGTACGCTGCTCTCGTCTCTGCCTGCCCGCATGATGCAGCGCAGCGCTGCCCAGGTGGGCGCGGTCATCCCCGGCTGGCGCGACATCCGCCAGCTGGGCCGCATCAATGTTATCCAGGTCACGGCGCGTGACCTTTTCCCGGCAGGGTGCGTCACGCTGGCGGGCATAAAGCCTGTCAAGCCCGAGCATATTGACACTGCCATCGTCTACGCAGCCTCCATCTTGTCCGAGGCCGGCCCCACCCTGCGGGACGTCTTTATGAATATGCTGGGCGAGAACCGCAGTCTGCTTGCCAAGGTCGACGACCGTGAGACGGTCTACGGCAAGGGCTATGTGGGCTGGGTCAACAAGCGCCGCGTCCTGGTGGGCAACCGCGCCCTGATGCAGGACTACGGCATCAAAATCCCCAGCCTGGAATATGAGCAGCACCATACTGTGAACCAGCGCCGGGTCATCTACCTGGCTGTGTCCGGCAAGCTGTTTGCCATGTTCCAGGTAGCCTACCAGCGCGACCCCGACACCGCCGCCGTGCTGGAAACGCTGCACCACAACGGCCTGTCCCTGGTGGTGGACTGCGATGATTTCAACTGCGACGTCAAGCTGCTGGAGACCGCGTACAGCCTGCCCGCCGGTTCGGTCAAGGTGCTCTCCAGCGCCGAACACCAGGCCATGGCCCCGGCGGTTGCCTGGCTGCCCGAGAGCGAGGGCAATATGCTCCATCTGGGCAGCTTCGCCAGCTTTGTCGGCGGGTTGGAGGCCGCCTCCGGCGCAGCCGAGGGCGAGCATAAGTCGGCCATCGTGCTGACGGTGAGTGTGCTGCTCAGCTGTGTGGTCGGCGTGCTGCTGACCCTGACCGGCGGCCTTGTCACGCTGCCGCTGCCCGGCATTGTGCTGTATCAGGCGGCGTGGTGTGTGCTGGCGCTGATCTTCCCGCTGCTGCAGCGCTACTAATGTAAAAAGAAAGGGGAAATCCCAATGTACCGTGCGCGCGAAAAACAGATGTCGATTTACGACTATCTGCCGCCCTACCATGGGGAGCTGTGCAACGCCAACCGTTGGGTGCAGCTGGCCGCCGCCATCGACTGGGATGGCTTTGAAAAGGCGTACAGCGAACTGTTTGCCCCCGGCGGCAAAGTGGCCCTGCCCGCCCGCGTGGCGCTGGGCTGCCGTATCATCCAGCTGCACTATGGTGTATCGGACCGCGAGGTCGTGGCGCTGGTGCAGGAAAGCCCCTATCTGCAATATTTTTTAGGGTTTGAAAATTTCACCGACGAGGTGCCGTTTTCTTCCCGCACGGTGGCGCGGTTCCGCGCCCGCATCCCCGATAAGGCTGTGCGCCCGGCAGTCCGCCTGCTGCGCAGCTTTCAGTGACCCATAGTTTCATTATAGAGAGGTATTCATGGAATTGTTTGTAGACGCCCTTCTGGACGCCTTGGTCGATGGCGTAAAAATGCTGCCGTTTCTCTACTTGGCCTACCTGCTGATCGAATGGCTGGAACGCCACCACGGCGAGAGCATTGAAGGTGCCCTCGCAGGCGGCGGGCGCTGGGGGTTCATCCCCGGTGCGCTGCTGGGCTGTGTGCCGCAGTGCGGCTTCAGCGCGGTAGCCTCCAACCTGTACGCAAGCCGGGTCATCACCCCGGGCACGCTGCTGGCCGTGTTCATTGCCACCAGTGACGAAGCCATCCCCCTGCTGGCGGCTGAGCCGTCCCAGTGGGTGACACTGGTGCTGCTGCTGGCCTGCAAGGTGGCCTTTGCCATCGTGGGCGGCTGGCTGCTGGATATCCCGCTGCGCCATATCCTGCCCCACTCGCTCTACGGCGGGTATGAGGGCCACGCCGACGACGTGGACTGCCACGAGGAACACGAGGAGACGAGCAGCATCTTTTTGGCGGCTTTGCGCCACACGCTGGAAATTTTTGTGTTCATCCTGCTGTTCAGCTTTATCATCAGCCTGCTGTTTGAGGGCTTTGGCGAGGAACCCATCACGGCGGCACTGTCCGGCATGGGCATCTTCCAGCCGATGCTGACGGCGCTGGTCGGCCTTGTGCCCAACTGCGCGGTCAGCGTGCTGCTGGCCCAGCTCTACGTGCAGGGGGCCATCAGCTTCGGCAGTCTGTTTGCGGGCCTGACCGCCGGTGCAGGCGTGGGCCTGGCCGTGCTGTGGCGGGTGAACCCCAGCTGGAAGCAGAACCTTTTCATGACCGGCCTGCTCTGGGCCATCGGCGCAGCTGTGGGTATGCTGCTGCAGATACTGCCGCTCTAAAAGGCTTCCCCCTTGGGGGAAGCTGCCGCCCGCAGGCGGCTGATGAGGGGCGGGTTTCCCATAACTGCCCATAAAAACGGCAGCTTTCCGCAAAGCTGCCCCTCATCCGCTTCACTTCGTTCAGCACCTTCCCCCTAGGGGGAAGGCTTTTGTGTATATTTATAAGGAGGCTTCCCTATGCAATACAGCATTGAAAACGATATCCTTCGCCTGACCGTGGATACCCACGGCGCGGAGCCTGTCAGCGTCATCCACAAGCCCACCGGGGCTGAACTGCTCTGGAGGGGCGACCCCGCTGTCTGGGGCCGCCATGCACCCATTCTGTTCCCCTACACCGGCAAGCTGACCGGCGGCAAGATGATTGCTAAGGGCGTGGAGTATGCAGGCGGCCAGCACGGCTTTGCCCGGGATGTGGAGCACACGATGACCCACCACACCGAAGCCCTGCTGGAATTTGAGCTGCACGCCAACGCCGAAACGCTCCCCAAATGGCCCTACGCCTTTGTGCTGCGCTCCACCTTCACGCTGGAAGGGGAGACCGTCCACCACACCCTGACCGTCGAGAACCCGGTGGAGGAAGAACTGCGCTTCGGCATCGGCTACCACCCGGCGTTCGCCTTCCCCTTCGATGACCGCCATGTCACCGAGGACTACGAGATTCGCTTTGACGGCATCGAGTCGCCGCTCTGCGTCAGCGCCCAGCCCAACGGCCTGCTCAACGGCGAGAGCTATTATCTCGCCCGCAACGTCGAGGCCATCCCCCTGACGGACGATTTGTTTGACAACGACAGTCACGCTATGGTCAACCTGCGCAGCGGCCATGTCTCAGTCATCGAGAAGGACACCGGCCGCAGCGTCATCTGCGATGTGTCGGACTTCCCCTACACGCTGATTTGGTCTGCTGCCAAAAAGCCGCTGCACTTTATCTGCATCGAGCCTTGGCACAGTCTGCCCGGCGAGGAAAACGGTCCCCTCGAATGGGAGCAGCGCCCCTGCGCCGCATCCCTCAAGCGCGGTGAAAGCTGGTCCACCACCCTGTCCACGACGTTTGTGCGGTAAAAATTGGCAAAGATGAAAACACTGAAAAAATATCGCTGGCCCCTCACCGGTGCGCTGCTGGGGGCGCTGATCTTTTTGCTGCTGTACGGTGTGCGGGTGCTGGACCCCACCAGCGTTGACTGGATCTTGAACAACCCCAGCCCCGACCCCGCGCAGCACTACCTCGGGTGGGAGCTGTTCCGCCGCAGCCCGGTACATCTGCCGTATATCGGCGCGAACTACAACGCAGTCTATCCCTTCCGCACCAGCGTCCTGTTTACCGATTCGCTCCCGCTGGCGGCGCTGCTGTTTAAGCTGCTGGGCGGCATCCTGCCCACCCGGTTCCAGTATTTTGGCTGGTGGGGGCTGTTCTGCTACATGATGCAGGGCGGGCTGGCGCAGGCCGTCATTGCCCGCATCGCGGGCGTGCAGCCCACATTTGGCCGGGGCGACAAGAGCAAGGCCGCCATCGCCATCATCATGAGCCCCGGCCAGACCGCCAAACTGTGGGGCAGTGTGTTGGGTGCGGGGGTGCTTGTGCTCTTCCCGGCGCTGACGATGCGCACTTTCGCCCATGAGGCGCTGGCCGGAACCTGGCTTGTATTACTGGCGCTCTACCTCTGGCTGCGCAGCGACGAACTCATGTCTGCGACCCGCCGCGCCTGTCTGCTCTGGGGGCTGATGGGGCTGCTCTGCGCGGGCATCCATCTGTATTACCTGCCCATGGTCGGGCTGGTGCTGGTAGGGTACGCGGTGCGCCGCGCCCTGCAAAAGCGCGGCCCGGCGGCGGTGCTGCTGCCCATTGCAGCGTTCTGCGCGGCGGCACTGGCCGAGCTGTTCCTGCTCGGCGCATTCGCCGTCAACTTTGCAGGCTACTCCAACGGATATTTAAGCGGCGCGGACTACCTCGGCTTGTTTGTGCCGTGGCTCGCGCCAAGCTGGGAGCAGAATGTCTACATGGGCCTCGGCGCAGTGCTGGCTGTTGTGCTGGCGATTTTTAGCGTGGTCTGCAATGCCCGCAAAGCGGAGAAGTTCTTCACCGCGCACCATGACTGGGTCGTGGCGGGTGTTGTCGTGCTTGTACTCGACCTGCTGGCCGCGGGCGGCAACGCCATTACGGTGGGCGGCAAGACGCTGTTCACCGTGCCCATTCCGCAGTTCTTGATGGACTTTTGGGCGATGTTTTCCTCCTGTGCGCGTTTGGCGTGGGTGGCGGGCCTGCTGCTGGCTGTCGCCGCCTGCGGCTTGGTGCTGCGCTTTTGGCAAAAGGGCGTTGTACCCGCTTTGATGCTGGCCGTCTGCGCTGTGACGCAGGGCTGGGGCCAGCGGTCGGAGCTGTTCAACCGCTGGACGGACTACCACTACTACGGTTTCCGTTACGAGAATAAGACCCTGCTGACCGACCCCGTGTGGGAGCAGATTGCCGCCAGCGGCAGGTACAGCCATCTGGCCTTTGCCACATTTGACTTTGAGCATGACGAGTTCTGGGATCTGGTCGACTTTGCCGCCGACCACGGCTGGACGTCCAACAGCTTCTACATGGCGCACATGGACGGCAACCTGGCGGCGGTCACGCTACCGGGCGAGCTGAACGAGCTTTCCGCTGACACGCTCTATGCCTTCATCGACGAGGACGAGCTGGCGCGGAACAGTTACGACCTGCATTATTATCGGCTGGATGGTATCCTGATCGGCAGCGTCGAGCCGATCAATGGCATTGAGGAAGAGCCTGCGCCCGAAGTGCCAGCCCGCACGATGGATTTGACGAAGTCGGATGTTGACCCGCTCTTTCTGGCGGCGGACGGCATTGTTCTGGGCATGAACGGTGAGATGATGACCGAGGAGTGGACGCTGTTCCCCGGGCGCTACCGTGTGACGCTGACCGGCAGCGGCTTTGACCACAGCTACATCTACGCGCGGTACGGCCTCATCAACGAAGAAACCTACAAGCTGGACATTGACTTCATCGGCATTGACCCCAATGAGATGACCTTTGAGTTCACGGCCACCGAGATGCTCCACTACTGGCGCGTTGCCGTCCACACACTGGATGATGCCAATGTCACTGTCACCGGCGTGACGGTGGAAAAGGTTGGGTGAAGCCCCGCGTGAAAAGCAGTATGTAGGGCGGGGTGCTTTCACCCCGCACGGCGCTGTCATATCCGCATACAAAAAAATCCTGCCTGCACATTCCATGCAGACAGGATTTTTTATCTTATAATGCTGACACGCTCAAATCAGAACGCAACCTTTTTGGCAACATAGTCGCGCAGCTCGCTGATGGGCATACGGATCTGCTCCATCGTGTCGCGGTCGCGGACGGTCACGCAGCCGTCGGCCTCAACCTTGTCGTCGCCCACGGTCTGGAAATCGACGGTGATGCACAGCGGGGTGCCGATCTCGTCCTGGCGGCGGTAACGCTTGCCGATGGAACCGGCGTCGTCGTAGTCCACCATAAAGTCCTTAGCCAGCTCGTTGCGGATCTCCATCGCCTTGTCGCCCAGCTTTTTGGACAGGGGCAGCACGGCGCACTTGAACGGTGCCAGGTAGGGGTGCAGATGCAGCACGGTACGCACATCCTCCTTGCCCTTGGCATCGACGAGGTGCTGCTCGTCGTAGGCCTCGCACAGGAAAGCCAGCGCCACACGGTCGCAGCCCAGAGACGGCTCGATAACATAGGGGATGTAATGCTCGTTCGTCTCGGGGTCAAAGTACTCGAGCGACTTGCCGGAGGCCTCCTGATGGCGGCTCAGGTCATAGTTGGTGCGGTCGGCAATGCCCCACAGCTCGCCCCAGTCGGTGAACGGGAAGGCATACTCAATGTCGGTGGTGGCGCGGGAGTAGAAGGCCAGTTCGGCGGGCTCATGGTCACGCAGGCGCAGGTTCTCTTCCTTGATCCCCAAGCTCAGCAGCCAGTTCTTGCAGTAGTCCTTCCAGTAGGCGAACCACTCCAGATCGGTGTTGGGTTTGCAGAAGAATTCGCACTCCATCTGCTCAAACTCGCGGGTGCGGAAGGTGAAATTGCCCGGGGTGATCTCGTTGCGGAACGCCTTGCCCACCTGGCAGACGCCGAAGGGCAGCTTGCGGCGGGTGGTGCGCTGGATGTTCGCAAAGTTGACGAAGATGCCCTGCGCGGTCTCGGGGCGCAGATAGCAGGTGGAGGAGGAATCCTCGGTAACACCGATGGCGGTCTTGAACATCAGGTTGAATTTACGGATGGGGGTAAAGTCATGCTTGCCGCAGACGGGGCAGACGACCTCATCATGGCTGGCGATAAAAGCATCCATCTCATCAAAGGTCATGGCGTCCACATCCACGCCCTTGCCCTGCTCACACTCGGAGATCAGCTTATCAGCGCGGTGACGGCTCTTGCAGGCGCGGCAGTCCAGCAACGGGTCAGAGAAGCTGGACACATGGCCGGTGGTGACCCAGGTCTGGGGGTTCATCAGGATGGCGGCGTCCAGGCCGACATTGTAGGGGCTTTCCTGCACGAACTTCTTCATCCATGCCTTTTTGACGTTGTTCTTGAACTCAACACCCAGTGGGCCGTAGTCCCAGCTGTTTGCCAGGCCGCCGTAAATTTCGCTGCCCGGATAGATGAACCCGCGGTTCTTGCACAGGTTCACGATCATGTCAAGGGTCTTTTCACTGTTCTTCATTACGTTACTCCTTCCGCATGGCTGGCTGCCACACAAAGCGATTATTCCCACCGCGCCGGATAAATTTGGCGCGATATAACCATTATAGCATACCATGCGGGCGGGAACAAGGGCAGGCGGTTGAAAAAAACGCACGATTTCAGTATAATGAAGAAAATGTTTTGGCAATCCATGCAGAAAGAGGAACTTCAAATGACAAAAGGATGGATGGGGTGCAAAGGCTTCCTGGCAGCACACCGCAGGTTTGCAGTGCTGCTGGCGGTGGAGACTTTGTGCATACTGGCCTTGATGGTGCGCTGCGCAAAGCCGCTGCACACCGAGCAGCTGGATCTTGCCCAGTTGACCGCAGTCAATGTGCCTGAGGGCACCATTTTTTCCGTGCAGGATGGCGCATTGGTCGTGGACACGACCGGCACCTCTGCGGAGAATGGCGTGGTCCTGCTGACGGCGGAAAGCCCGACCATGGTGCTGCCCTCGGATGCCTACGAGATAACCGTCAGCTATGACAGCGACCAATGGAAGCTGGACGAAGAACCCATTACCCTGAACTTTGTAAACCAGGGCATGGGTGAGGTCATCAGCGGCGGCTCCGACCTGTGGGGCGGGACAAACCTGCTCACGCTGGACGGTGCACACCACAGTGTTACCGGCCGCATGTGGGTCAAGCAGGGCAACACAAGAGGCTTTACGATCAAGCTGCAAGCGCAGATGGCAGCGCGGACCGTGATCCAGAACATCACGTTTACGGCAAAGCGGGCCTACCGCGTCATGCGGCTGCTGGTGGCCCTGCTGGTGCTTGCCGTGCTGGATGCCGTCCTGCTGCTGTTTTTCGTAGATACGGACGGCGCGGAGAAAAAAGCACGCGCCGCCAAGAATGAAACACTGCTGGTGCTGGCGGCGCTCTGCCTGGTGGCGTGTCTGCCGTTTACCGCGGGGATAGAGTATGTCGGCTGGGACTTTCAGTTCCATGTAGAGCGCATTGCGCAGGTGGCCGCAGAATTGCAGAACGGCCAGTTCCCGGTGCGTATGATGACCGGGATGCTGAACGGCTACGGCTATGCCAACTCCCTGTATTACTGCGATATATTCCTGTACCTGCCCGCGCTGTTGTATAACTGCATGGTGCCTTTGGGCATCTGCTACAATATTTACGGTGCAGTTGTGACGGTGTGTACCTGCGCATTGACTTATTACAGTCTGCGCAAGGTGTGTAGCAGCCCTCGCACGGCCTGTGTTGGCACAGCGGTTTATCTGCTCAGCGGGTATCGATTGGTGAATGTCTTTATGCGCTCGGCAGTGGGGGAGTACACCGCTATGGCCTTTCTGCCGCTGGTGGCGGTGCATATCTATCAGCTCTATACCAAAGAAGAACTAACCTGGCGCGACTGGGGCCCACTGGCCATGGGTATGGCGGGCCTGGTGCAGTGCCATATCTTGACGTTTGAGCTGGTCTGCCTGGTGCTGGCAGTGTTTGCCGTTGTCTTTTGGCGGCAAACTTTCCGAAAAAAGCGGCTGGCAGCACTGCTGAAAGCCGCAGGCGCGGCCATAGGGCTGTGCGCATGGTTCCTGGTGCCGTTTTTGCAGTCGATGATGACCCAGAACGTACAGGTGAACAACACCTACGCCGGGAATTTCCAGGAAAACGGCGCGTCGCTGCTGTATCTGCTGAATCCGTTCCCGATGTCGGCCCTGTGGTCGCTGGAGCGTGACCAGCTGCAAAACAGTGCACTGATCGTCTACTCGTCAATTTTTGATGGCATGCACGGCACTTTGGGTGCGCCTCTGCTGGCGGGCCTGGTGCTGGCGCTGTATATGCTCCTGCGGTGCAAAGAGTGGGACGACGGCAAACAGGCTGCACCGCTGCGCGTGCTGCTGGGCGTATCAGGCGTGCTGATGGTGATTTCCCTGCGGCAGTTCCCCTGGAACGCACTGTTCACTTGTTTTGAAAACACGGTGATCCATAAAATTTTGGGCGCGGCGCAGTTTCCATGGCGCTACCTCAGCATCGCGGCGGCCCTGCTCTCAATTTGCACAGTGCTGGCCCTGGAAAAACTGTGCCATTGGAAAAAGGACAAGGCCAAGACCGCACACTTGGTATTGCTGGCGACCTGCGTTTTGTACGCGGGCAGCTTCTTCGTCTATTTTGCCGCGACCCCGGAACAACTGACCTACACGGCATCGAATGCCGACAGCCTGTTGGTGGGCAGCGGCGAATATATGCTGCCGAACGGCCCAGCGGTAAACTATGCCCGCCCGCAAACGGACAGCGCAGACTTGCAGATCAAATACTATGACAAGAGCAGCGGTGTAGCCCAGGCCATGCTGGAAAACATCGGCACCCAGGCGGTCGAGCTGGAACTGCCGATTTTCAATTACGGCAACTACGTTGTGACGGACAACGAAGGCACCAAATGGCCGACACGGACGAGCGACAGCTCCCTGCTGGAAGTCTCTGTCCCGGCGGGATTCACAGGTAGCATCACGGTGTGCTACCGGGAGCCGGTGCTGTGGCGCATCATGGAGGCAGTCTCCGGTCTGACCCTTGCGGCACTGGTTTTGGGCTGCTGCGCCCAGCGCCGAAAAACGCGCACTGCCGCAGAGAAGAACTGAAAACAGGGCGGCATTTATCGTACAATAAAAATAGTTTTCATACGTCGGTGGTGCGGCTGCAACTGCACCATCAACGTATTGCTGTAATTTATGGGTCTAAATTTGTGCCATTTACCCAAAAATTGCCCGGTCAGGCATCGAATTCAAAAAAAGTGTTTATTTTGTTGCAGAGAAATAGTATAATGTTTCCAGTAATATACGCCGCGTGCCCTGCCCGGCAGCGGATAAATTTTGAGGTGACCACTGTTATGGTTTTTAGTATGTATGACCCCAAGCTGCTGGAAGGCGTCCGCACGATCCATTTTATCGGCTGCGGCGGTTCCGGCACCTATCCGCTGATCCAGATCCTGCACAGCCGCGGCTACGCCATCACCGGCTCTGACGTTGAGGAGACCAAGAACACCGAGGCCGAGCGTGCCCTGGGCGTGCGCGTCTCCATTGGCCACGACGCTGCCAATGTCGGCAACGCCGATCTGGTCGTGTACAGCGCCGCCATCCACGACGACAACCCCGAGCTGCAGGCCGCCCGCGCCCGCGGTATCAAGGCCATTGAGCGCAGCGTTATGCTGGGCTACATCAGCCGCACCCATTCCCAGAGCATTGGCGTGGCCGGTACCCACGGCAAGACCACGACCACCGGCATGATCACCACCATGCTGGAACTGGCGGGCAAGGATCCCGCTGCGGTCATCGGCGGCAAGCTGCCCCTCATCGGCGGCTACGGCAAGGCCGGCAACGGCCAGAGCGTCGTCATTGAGGCCTGCGAGTACCACGAGACGTTTTTGCAGCTGACCTGCTCGGTGGGCGTCATCCTGAACATCGACAATGACCACCTTGAATATTACGGCACGATGGGTCAGCTCAAGCTCGCGTTCCAGAAGTTTGCGCTGCTGTCCCGCACGGTCGTCTTCAACATGGACGATAAAAACACGATGGATGTTGTCAACTCCATCGACCGCCCGGTGCTGAGCTTCGGCATCAAGGAGGAGGCCCGCTTCCGCGCCGTCAACATCGGCGAGTACAAGCCCGGCTTCTTCGAGTTCGACGTCCTCGAACTGGGCGAGCAGTTTGCCCACATCAAGCTGGGCGTGCCCGGCTACCACAACATTTACAATGCCCTGGCTATGTGCTGCTGTGTCCGTCCGCTGGGCCTCAAGCCTGAGGATGCCGTCCGCGCAGCCGAGCAGTTCCACGGCACGGGCCGCCGTTTTGAGGTCAAGGGCGAGTGCAACGGCGCGGTCATCGTCGATGACTACGCCCACCACCCCACCGAGTTGGCCGCCACACTGGCGACTGCCAAGGAGATGGGCTATGACCGCGTAATCGCCGTGCACCAGCCCTTCACCTTCAGCCGTACCAAGATGCTGATGGATGAGTTCGCCAAGGTGTTGAGCGCCGCTGACCAGGTCGTGCTGCTGCCCATCATGGGCGGTCGCGAGAAGGACGACGGCACGGTCAAGAGTGAGGACCTGGCCGCCAAGCTGCCCGGCAGCGTTGTGGTCGATGGCCTGGAAGGCGCTGCAAACTGGGTCAAGCAGAACGCCAAGAAGGGCGACCTCGTCGTCTGCATGAGTTGCGGCGATCTGTACAAGGCAGCCGATATGATGGCAGGAAAATAAAATCTGATGACAGGCTGTCCGGCAGGGCAGCCTGTTTTTTGCAACAGAGTGCAGGGGCCGGGTATGCCCGGCCCGGTCGTGTAAGGTGAGCGGCTGTCTGTGGGAAAGCCGCGGGCCACACATATGCGGCCCTTACAACGCTGTGCCGCCGCCAACTTGCCAGTACCACCCACTTTATGCTACAATATCAGCAAACAAACATTATATAAAGGAGACCACCTCATGAACCAACACTTCCTCCAACTCTACGCTGATTTTATCGTCAAGGTGGGCGTCAATGTGCGCCCGCGCCAGACCTTTATCGTCCGCTGCCCGGTCACGATGCCCGACTTTGCCCATGCCTGCGTCCGCGCAGGATATGAGGCGGGCGCAAAAACCGTTGTTGTCCGCTGGGAGGACGACAAGCTCACCCGACTGAACATGGAAATGGCCGACGAAAAAGACTTAGCCGCTATGAAGCCCTATGAGCTGCGCAGCTACCTCGACTATGCCGAGGACCCGGACGGCTGCTGCACGCTGGCCATCCACGCCGAGGACCCCGAGGCGCTGACCGGTCTCGACGCGGGCAAGCTGAACCGCGTCAACCTGGCCCGCCGCAACTTCCTCAAGCCCTGGCAGGAGTACACGATGAACGACCGCGTGCAGTGGTGCGTGGCCGCTGTGCCCGCCCCGGGCTGGGCCGCCAAGGTATTCCCCGAACTGCCTATCGACGAGGCTGTTGAAAAACTGTGGGCACTGATTTTTGACGTCTGCCGCGTCTCCACCGGCGACCCGGTCGCCGCATGGCAGGAGCACGTCGCCAAGACGAAGGCCCGCCGCGACCACATGAACGAGCTGGATCTCGACCGCATCCACATGACCAGCGCCAACGGCACCGACCTGACCGTCGGCCTGGCCGACGACGCCACCTGGGAGGGTGCATCCAGCAAGACCGAGGGCGGCATTGAGTTTATCGCCAACGTTCCCACCGAGGAAGTTTTCTGCGCGCCCCACCGTGAGCGCACCAACGGCATCGTTTACGGCACCAAGCCCTACGCCTACAACGGCCAGCTCATCGAAGGCTGGCACGTCACCTTCAAGGATGGTGTCGTTGTCGAGCACGGCGCGGAGAAAAACGCCGACCTGCTGACCGAGCTGCTCTCCACCGATGAGAACTCCAACCGCATCGGCGAGGTTGCCCTTGTACCCGCCTCCAGCCCCATTAACCGGAGCGGTGTACTGTTCTTCAATACGCTGTTTGACGAGAACGCCGCCTGCCACATTGCCTTTGGCGCGGGTTATCCCACGAACATCAAGGGCGGCTCTGCCATGACCCGCGACGAACTGATGAAGAAGGGCCTGAACAACTCTGCCATCCATGAGGACGTCATGATCGGCGCACCCGACACACGCGTCATCGGTATCACCAAGAGCGGGGAAGAGGTTGTAATCTTCGAGAACGGCGAATGGGCGTTCTAAACCGCGCCCCTGCGCCCATCGACACAGACCGCCCGGCGGCTGCGGACTTTGTGCGGGTGCTGGCGACCTGGGCTGTCGGCGCGTTCCACATCTGGCAGCAGAGCTGGTACGGCGGCGCAGCCCCGGCACACTGGCTGCGGGCGGGCAGCGTCGGCGTGGACCTGCTGGTCATGCTGTCGGCGTTCTGCCTGTTCCTGCCCTGGGCCAACGCGGCTGTGCGGAACCAGCCTTTGCCGCGCATCCGCCCGGCGGAATTCTACCGCCGCCGCGCCCTGCGGCTGCTGCCCGCCTACTACGTCAGTCTGCTGTTCAGTCTGGTGCTGGCCGTGGCGCGGCGTGGGTGGAGCAAGGCGCTGGCGCTGGATCTGGCCGCCCACCTGGCGCTGACCCAGCAGCTCTACCGCCCGGCCTACCTGGCCTGCCAGCTCAACGGCGTGACCTGGACGCTGACGGTGTTTGCACTGTTTTATCTCGTGTTCCCGCTGCTGGCCACGCTCTGCGCGAAATGGCCGCTGCCCACGCTGGCTGCGCTGGGACTGGTGCAGCTGGGGTACACGTGCTGGCTGCTGCCGCAGTACGGCAGCGGAGACTATTCTGCCCGGTTCAACCAGCTCCCGGCGTTCAGCGGGGTGCTGGCCGTGGGACTGGCGGCGGCATGGGTGTTTGCCAAATTCGCCCATGGCGGCTGGGCACAGCACGTTCTGCCCCGCGCGGGCTGTACGGCGCTGGGGTTGGCGGCGCTCATCTGGCTGGATGCCGAAATGCGCGCCCAGGCTGCGGCGGCAGAGTACCAGCAGTTCCAGCTGATAGACCGGATGCCGCTGGTTCTTGCGGCTGCGGCGGTGCTGGTGTGCTTTGGCCTGGGCCTGACCCTGCCCGGGGTGCTGCGCCGCGCCCTGCGTTGGCTGGCTGCGCTGACGTACAGCTTTTACCTGTGGCACCAGATGCTGACGGTCTTTTTAAAGTATGATCTGCATCTGCCCGCCTGGGCGGGGGACACACCGCCCAACCAGTTGGGGGACGCCGCCTGGATGCACCGGGCCGACCTGCTCTACTGGGCGGCCGCGCTGGCGGTCAGCATAGCGGCCTACTACGGCATCGAAAAGCCCGCGGCGCGGCGGTTTTCCAAAACTCCGCAAAAAATGTGCGCTCAAAAAGCCCGATAACAGGCAATTCCGCCCGGCGGGGGCTTGCATTTTGCGCGGGAGTATGGTATATTCATAGTGTTCGATGATGATTTTACTGAAAGTGGGCCGCAAGGTCCGCTTTCTTTTTATGATTGGAGCATTTTAATTATGGCAAAACCCGGTAAACCGCAGCAGGGCAGTGCGGTCAAGGTCGTGGAAGCCCTCGTCCGCCCGGTCGTGGAAGGTATGAACCTGCGTCTGTGGGACGTCCGCTTTGAAAAGGAAGGTCCGGACTGGTTCCTGCGCGTGCTGATCGACCGCGACGAGCCGCTGGACACCGACACCTGCGAGGCTGTCTCCCGCGCCATCGACCCGCTGCTGGACGAGGCAGACCCCATTGAACAGAGCTATTATCTTGAAGTCGGCAGCCCCGGCCTGGGCCGCCGCCTGACCCGCCCCGAGCATTACGAGCAGCTCAAGGGCCAAAAGTGCGCCGCGCACCTGATCCGCCCCGATGAGCAGGGCCGCCGCGATTACGCGGGCATTCTGCAGGGGCTGGACGCCGACGGCAACGTGACCTTGACCGATGGTGAGGAAAGCTGGACCTTCCCGGTCAAGAGCGCGGGCTATGTCAAGCTCTGCGATGATGAAGATTTGTTCTGAATGGCTTCCCCCAAGAGGGGAGCAGTCAGCGGCTTGACCGCTGACTGATGAGGGGCAGCTTTGCCGAAGTCGCCCCCATCCGGCCCTGCGGGGCCACCTTCCCCCAAGGGGGAAGGCAGAGCATTTTAAATACTGTATTGCGTGTACTTGAAATATAATTGGGAGGAAACCATAAAATGGCTACTGCTAACAACGAATTCTTTGAGGCTCTTGCTGCGCTGGAAAAGGAACGCGGCCTGCCCGCGGACTACCTGATCGAAAAGATCAAGGCAGCCATCGTCATCGCGGTCAAGAAGGACTACGAGGTCGAGGACGACAACGTCGTCGTTGATATCGACCCTGAGCTGGGCGCTTTCCGCGCCAGCCTGCTGCGTGACATCGTGGAGGAGGTCGAGAACCCCCACACTCAGGTCAGCCTGGAAGATGCCCAGAAGATCCGCAAGAGCTACAAGGTCGGCCAGCGCATGGTCACCCCGCTGAAAACCAAGGAGTTCGGCCGTATCGCTGCCCAGACCGCAAAGCACGTCATCCGTCAGGGCCTGCGCGAGGGCGAGCGCAACCTGCAGTGCAGCGAGATGCAGTCCCGTGCCCATGAGCTGATCGCAGCCACCGTCGTTTCCATCGACCCCGAGCGCGGCAACATCGTCCTCGACCTGGGCAAGGGCGGCAGCGCCGTTCTGCCCCGCAACGAGCAGGTCCCCGGCGAGACCTTCACCGAGGGCCAGACTGTGCAGGTCTACGTCGTGGACGTGCTGGCGACCGACCGCGGCCCCCGCGTGACCATCAGCCGCACCCATCCCGGCCTGGTCAAGCGTATGTTTGAGCTGGAAGTCCCCGAGATCTACGATGGCACCGTCGAAGTCAAGGCCATCGCCCGCGAGGCCGGTGCCCGCACCAAGCTGGCCGTCTGGAGCAAGAACCCCGACGTTGACCCGGTCGGCGCCTGCATCGGCGCCCGCGGTGCCCGCGTGGAGAAAATCGTCCAGGAACTGAACGGCGAGAAGATCGACGTCATCCGTTGGAGCGAGGATATCACCGAGTTCATCTCCGCGGCACTGTCCCCGGCCAAGGTTGTCAAGGTCGAGCTGCTGCCCGGCGAGACCAAGAGCTGCCGCGTGACCGTGCCCGATCACCAGCTGAGCCTTGCTATCGGCAATAAGGGCCAGAATGTGCGTCTGTGCGCCCATCTGACCGGCTACAATATTGATATCCGCCCCGAGTCCGGCTACTACGGCGAGGACGAAGAATAAATAAAAAGAGATAAGAGATATAAGATACTAGATAATAAAAAATGTGGAGCTTTTGCCCGCAGGGCAAAAACAAAATTTTGAGCGGTGCGCAGCGCCGCGGAACACCATATTTCTTATCTTTTATCTATTATTTAGAAATGAGGTCTGCCAGTTGCAGCAGCAAAAGCAAAAAAAGATACCGGTGCGCCGGTGTGTGGGCTGTAATGCCCAGCGCCCCAAACGCGAATTGGTGCGCGTGGTGCGCAGCCCGGAAGGCGAGATCAGCATTGATCTGCGCGGCAAAGCACCAGGGCGCGGCGCATATCTGTGCCCCTCGGCCGCCTGCCTTGCCAAAGCGCGCAAGGCCAAGCGGCTGGAACGCACGTTTGAGGTTCCCATCCCGGACGGCATCTACGACCGCCTGACTGAGGAAATACAATGTGCGGAACAAAGCGCAAAGGAGGCGGCGAGCGATGAATAACGATCAGCACCCGCTGCTGGGTGCGCTGGGGCTGTGCCGCAAGGCCGGTAAGCTGCTGCATGGGTATGACCGCGTACAGGAAAATGCACTGCGCGGCAAAGTGGCCCTGGTGCTGCTTACCTCCGACGCCAGCGAGCGCACGGTCAGCCATATGAAGGACGCCTGCGACGGCATCGTCGCCTGCGAGCAGATGCCCCTGACCAGCGCTGACCTGGCCATGCTTACCCCCAAACCCGCCGCCGTGTTCGGCGTTACCGACGAACACCTTGCACAGCTGTGCGCAAAATACCTTTGATGAGGAGGACCACGATATATGGATTTTAAATACAAAATCGCTGATGTTGCCAAGGAGTTCGGCGTACCCGCTAAAAAGGTCATCGAAACCGTTTCCGGTGTGACCGGCACCGCCTACAAGACAGGCGGCACGTTTGAGGAAAAAGAACTCAACGTCCTGTTGGAGACCCTGACCCGCGAGAACGCTGAGACGAGCCTGGACGCTTACCTTGCCAGCGGCAAGGAGGAAGCCAAGCCCGCCCCGAAGGCGGAACCGAAGAAGCCTGAGGCCAAGAAGGCAGAGGAGAAGAAGCCCGCCGCCCAGCCCGCCAAGGCAGAGCAGCCCAAGGCCGAAGCCAAGCCCGAGCAGAAGCCCGAGCAGAAAAAGGATCGCAAGCCCGAAAAGCAGGCCGAGAAGCGCAATGAAAAGCGCGTCACCCTGCAGGAGCTGGCCGCCGATACCGGCATCAAGGAGCCTGTCAAGACCGAGCAGGTCCAGGTCAACCGCGCCCAGGTGTCCGTGGACACCCGCACAGTCGATGTGAACGTTGACAAGTTCAACGCCCGCTATGACGACCTGGCCGACAGCCGCAATATGCCCAGCAAGCGCAAGAACCAGCCCACCGGCAAAAAAGAAAAGTTCAATAACCGCAACAACCGCCGCGGCCAGCAGTTTGGCCGCCGCCGCGAGACCGAGGCTGAGCGCCTGCAGCGCATTCAGCTGGAAAAGGCCCGCAACGCGCAGCTGAAAATCTCCATCCCCGACGAGATCACCGTCGGCGAGCTGGCTACCCGCCTGAAGCAGAACGCTGCCAAGGTCGTTGCCAAGTTCATGCAGATGGGCGAGATGCACGCCATCTCTGACGTCGTCGATTTCGACACCGCCGCCCTGATCGCCGAGGAATTCCACGCCAAGGTCGAGCACGAGGTCCATGTCTCCATCGAGGAGCGCCTCTTCGTGCAGGAAGAGGACAACGCCGCTGACCTCGTCGAGCGTCCGCCGGTCGTCGTCGTCATGGGCCACGTTGACCACGGTAAAACCTCCATCCTGGACGCCATCCGCAAGACCAATGTCACCAAGGGTGAGGCCGGCGGTATCACCCAGGCCATCGGCGCCTACCAGGTCAAGAGCAATGACAGCGTCATCACCTTCCTGGACACCCCGGGCCACGAGGCCTTCACCTCGATGCGTGCCCGCGGCGCGAACATGACCGATATCGCGGTTCTGGTCGTCGCGGCCGATGACGGCATCATGCCCCAGACCATCGAGTCTATCAACCATGCCAAGGCCGCCAACGTCAAGCTGATCGTCGCCATCAACAAGATGGATAAGCCCACCGCCAACCCGGAGCGCGTCAAAGAGCAGCTGACCAAGTACGAGATCGTCCCCGAGGATTGGGGCGGCGACGTCGCCTGTATCCCCGTCTCTGCCGTCACCGGCATGGGCATCAGCGACCTGCTGGAGCGCATCGCCCTTGAGGCTGAGGTCATGGAACTGAAAGCCAACCCGAGCCGCCGCGGCAAGGGCGCTGTTGTCGAGGCCCGTCTGGACAAGGGTCAGGGCCCCATCGCGACCCTGCTGGTCCAGAACGGTACCCTGCACAAGGGCGACTGCCTGATCGCCGGTACCGCCGTTGGCCGTGTGCGTACCATGCGCAACGACAAGGGCCAGGAGATCACCGAGGCCGGCCCCTCCACCCCCGTGGAGATCACCGGCCTGACCGAAGTGCCCGAGGCCGGTGAGCTGTTCGAGGCCGTTGAGGACGAGCGCCTGGCCCGTGAGCTGGCTGACAAGCGTACCGCCGAGGCCAAGGAGAAGCAGTTTGCCGCCTACACCAAGGTTACGCTGGATAACCTGTTTGACCAGATGGCTGCCAACGATATGAAGGAACTGCCCATCATCGTCAAGGCCGACGTCCAGGGCTCCGCCGAGGCCGTCAAGCAGAGCCTTGAGAAGATCTCCAATGATGAGGTCCGCGTCCGCGTTATCCATGCGGGTGTCGGTGCTATCTCCAAGTCCGACGTCTCTCTGGCCGATGCGTCCAACGCCATCATCATCGGCTTCAACGTCCGCCCCGACGCCGTTGCCAAGGCGGAAGCCGAGCAGACCGGCGTGGAGATGCGTATGTACCGCGTCATCTACGACGCCATCAACGATGTTTCCGACGCTATGAAGGGTATGCTGGCCCCGAAGGTCCGCGAAGTCGCCCTGGGCGAAGCACAGGTCCGTCAGGTCTACAAGATCTCCAGCGTCGGCACCGTTGCAGGCTGCCGCGTTACCGACGGCAAGATCACCCGCGATGCCCAACTGCGCCTGGTGCGTGACGGCATCGTCATCTGCGAGGATTCCATCGCCAGCCTGAAGCGCTTTAAGGACGACGCCAAGGAAGTGGCCGAGGGCTACGAGTGCGGCATCACGCTTGCCAAGTTCCAGGATATCAAGGAAGGCGACGTGTTCGAGTGCTTCAAGATGGAAGAGTACCGCGACTAATTGCAGAGGTAAACTAAATGCCAACCAAAAATCACGGCCGTATGGCCCAGGATATGAAGCGTGAGCTGATTGCGATTATCGGCGAGATGAAGGACCCCCGTGTGAACGGTGGTTTGCTGACCGTGACCCGCCTGGATGTGACCCCTGACCTCGACCAGGCCAAGGTCTACATCAGCGTTATGGGCCGCGAGGGTGGCCCCGAGCCGGTAGTCAAGGCGCTGAACAAGGCCTCCGGCCATGTCCGCACCGAGGTCAGCCGCCGTATGCACATCCGCAAGGCACCGCGCTTTGTATTTGTGAAAGATGAAGGCGCAGCCTATGCCGCGCACATCAACAAGCTGCTGGGTGAGCTGGACATCGAGTCCGACTCTGACGCAGAGTAAACCCTGCACCCGGTTAGAAAAGAGGAACCTATGACTCAGAATGTGGATCGCGAGACCGTTGTTTCGCGTCTGCTTGCTGCAGATGACATCTTGATCTTGTGTCATAAAAACCCGGATGGCGATACCATCGGCTCGGGCACGGCGCTCTGCCTTGCCCTGCAGCAGCTGGGCAAAAACGCCGCGGTGCTGTGCAGCGACCCCATCCCGGCCATGTACGACTATATGCCCATCACGGTGTTTGATGGCAGCTTTAGCCCTGCGTTCGTCGTGGCGGTGGATGTGGCCGGTATCCAGTTGTTTGGCGAGCGCAACAACATCCGGGATTACGCTGAGCACGTCAATCTGTGCATCGACCACCACGGCTCCAACAGCGGCTATGCCTATGAGACGCTGGTGGACGACCACGCGGCTGCCGCCGCCGAGCTGCTGACGACGCTCATCCCTGAGATGGGCGCGAAGATCACACCGGAGATCGCCTCCTGCCTGTATACCGGCGTGGCGACCGACACCGGCTGCTTCCGGTTCAGCAACACGACGGCGGAGACCCACCGCGCGGCGGCGGCGCTCATCGAGGCCGGTGCCGATGTGGAAAAGCTCAACGAACGCTTGTTCGAGAGCCGCTCCCACGCGCGGGTCATTGCCGAGCGGATGGCACTGGAAAGCCTGGAATTTTACTACGACGACCGCTGTGCGCTCATCTGCCTGACCTGGGACCAGATCCAGGCCGCAGGCGTGGCCGGGGCCGAGCTGGAAGACTTGACCAGTCTGCCCCGCTCCATTGAGGGCGTCGAGGTCGGCCTGACCCTGCGCCAGCAGAAGGACGGCAGTTTTAAAATCAGCGTGCGCACCGGCCACGACACCAACGCCTGCAACATTGCACGGCGGCTGGGCGGCGGCGGCCACCCCCGCGCTGCAGGCTGTGAGATCAGCGGCAACCCGGACAACGCCAAGCATGCCATTCTCGAGGAAGTCAAAAAGGAACTGGACCGCGTCGACGCGGAGAAAGAAGCGCAATAAAGCCTTTTCCCCCCTAGGGGAAAGCCTTTTAAACCCTAACAACAGAAAAGGAACCCTGCTATGCAAACGCCAAACGGCATTCTGCCTATCGATAAGCCCGCAGGCTGGACCAGCTTTGATGTGCTGGCCAAGCTGCGCGGCGCGCTGGGCACACGCAAGCTGGGACATTCGGGCACACTGGACCCTATGGCCACCGGTGTGCTCGCGGTGTTTATCGGCAAGGCAACTTCTGCCGCCGACCGCCAGCTTGACCACGATAAAACCTATGAGGCAACCATCCGCCTGGGCCTGCGCACTGACACCGGCGACGTAACGGGCACCACGCTGGAAACCGCGTCGGTCACGGTGGGGGAGCGTGAACTGCGCACCGTGCTGCCTCGGTTCATGGGCGACAGGATGCAGCTGCCGCCGATGTACAGCGCGGTAAAAATCAACGGCCAGCCGCTGTATAAGGCCGCCCGCAAGGGCCAGACCGTGGAGCGCACGCTCCGCCCCATCACGATTTATAATATTGAATATCTCGGCAGCCCCGCGCCCGATGAATACACCATCCGCGTGGCCTGCTCCAAGGGCACCTACATCCGCGTCCTGGCCGAGGAGATCGGCGCGGCCCTCGGCGTGCCCGCCACGCTGGCCGCGCTGCGCCGCACTCAGGCGGGCGTGTTCGGCCTGGAACAGTGCCACACACTGCCGGAAATCTTGGCCGCCGCCGAGAGCGGGGAACTCGAGACCAACGGCTGGGTGCTGCCGATTGAAACGGTGTTCACCCCGCTGCCCGCCCTGTATGTCAATGAGGGCGTTAAGGCTCATCTGCTCAACGGCTGCCCTACGAGCCACTATAAGGCCGCCGATGGCCGTTATCGCACCTACGACGAAAACGGCGCGTTCTTGGGTCTTGCCACTGTCGAGGACGGTGTGCTGAAAGTCGAAAAACTATTTTGCGAAAGGGGATGACCGCCCAATGCAGATATACCAGAGCCTGACGCCCATCCGTGCACCCCAGGGCAGCGCGGTGGCGCTGGGCTACTTTGACGGTGTCCACTGCGGCCACCGCGCCGTGTTGGGTGCGGCGGTTGACTGCGCCAAAGCCAACGGCCTGACCGCCGCAGCTTTCACGTTTGAACTGCCTGCGGGCAGCACGCTGAAAGGCGGGCGCATCCTGTCTCTGCGCCAGAAGCACGCCCGCGTGGCGGCCATGGGCATCGAAGAATACCAGGAAGCCCCCTTTGACGAGTTCCGCGCCCTCTCGCCCGAGGATTTTGTCCAGACGGTGCTGGTGGAGTGCTTCAACGCCAAGGAGCTGTTCTGCGGCGATAACTTCACCTTCGGGGCCCGCGCGGCGGGCAATGTCGAACGGCTGCGGGAACTGTGCAAACCCTTGGGCATCGGCGTCCATATCGTGCCGATGGCCCAGTATCAGGGCCAGACTGTGTCCTCCACCCGCATCCGCGCGGCGCTGGAGGAAGGCCGCCTGGCCGACGCCAACGCCATGCTCGGCACGCCTTACGCCATTGATTGGCCGGTCGTCCACGGCAAGGGCATCGGCAGCGGCAAGCTGGGCACGCCGACGCTGAACCAGAACTACCCCGCCGCCGCATTGCAGCCCTGCGCGGGCGTCTACCTGACCCGCATTTTCCTCAATGGTACGTGGTGGCCGGCCGCAACCGGCATCGGCAAGCGCCCCACTGTGGACCAGAGCGCCGACGCCGCCGTGACCTGCGAGACCTTTGTGCCTGACTTCACCGGCAATGTCTACGGTCAGCAGCCGGTACTGGAATTTTACAAATATTTCTGCCCTGTGCGCAAGTTCAATTCCCTCATCGAGCTGGCGGCCCTCATCCACCACGCCGCCGACGAAAGCAAAGCATATTTTGTCGGGGTAAATGCGACAAAATAATTGCGGAAAAAGCAGATTTGCACTTGTATTCCCCAAAAGGTTGTGCTATACTACTAATGTTACCGCGGCCCGGTATGGGGCGTATGCCTCAACGGTTCCAACTACCCCTTACTGCGCCGACGGCCGATATATTTTTTAGAAAGAGGTATTTACCCATGAGCCAGAAATCCGCTATCGATAAGCAGCCCATCATCGCTAAGGCAGCCATCCACGAGGGTGACACCGGTTCTCCGGAGGTCCAGGTTGCTCTGCTGACCGCTCGTATCAATCACCTGACCGAGCACCTTAAGACCAACAAGCATGACAACCACAGCCGCCGCGGCCTGTTCAAGATGGTCGGCCGCCGCCGCAATCTGCTGGCCTATCTGCAGAAGAAGGACATCAACCGTTACCGTGCCCTGATCGCTGAGCTGGGTCTGCGTAAGTAATTTTTCGCAAAAACGGGCAGGGTGCATTTGCACTCTGCCTGATTTTTTTATACGTGCGCAGTTTGCCGTAACTGTAGGGGGCGGCGTCCTCGACGCCCGTGCCCGTTTCCGGCAATGCACACCTGAAAACCCACTGCACCTGTATTTTACAGCCGCCCCGCCGCCATTTTGTGCAGTAAATCGAGCACCCAAGCAAACTGGCTTGGCTGCTGGCTTTATTGTACAGAATCGGGGCAGGGGAGCGCTGAAAGTAAAAATCTACCAAAGAAGGAGAATCCCTATGGCTTACGAATTCGCATCCAGACTGGAAACCTTCCCCAAGTACCGCAAGTTCGAGACGACCTTTGCGGGCCGCCCCTTTGTGGTCGAAACCGGCAAAATGTGTGGCCTGTCCAACGGCAGCGCGATGATCCGCTACGGCGAGACCTGCGTGCTGTGCAACGTTACGATGAGCGACAAGCCGCGCGACGGCGTTGACTTCTTCCCCCTGAGCGTCGAGTTTGAGGAAAAACTCTACGCCGCCGGCCGCATCCCCGGCAGCTTCATGCGCCGTGAGGGCCGCCCCGGCGAGCACGCCATCCTGTCCTCCCGCGTCGTTGACCGCCCCATCCGCCCGCTGTTCCCGAAGGATATGCGCAACGATGTCTGCGTGACGATGACCGTCATGAGCCTGGATCCCGACTGCTCTGCCGAAATCTCCGGCATGAATGGCGCGTCCCTGGCCATCGCCATGTCTGATATTCCGTGGGGCGGCCCCATCGCCGGCGTTTTCGTCGGCCTGGTGGACGGTGAAATCGTCCTGAACCCCACCAAGGAGCAGCGCGAGCACAGTGACCTGTCCTTGACCCTGGCCGCCAGCGAGGAAAAGATCGTCATGATTGAGGCCGGTGCCAACGAGGTCGACGAGGAGACCATGATGAAGGCCATCCGCGCCGGTCATGAGGAAATCAAGAAGATGCTCGCCTTCATCAACGGTATCGTCGCCGAGATCGGCAAGCCGAAGAAGAGCTTTACCCCTGTGGAGTTGGATCATGCCCTGCTGGCCGATGTCTATGCCAAGCATCTGGACGAAGTCAAGGCTGCCATGGACACCGACGACAAGAATGTCCGCGACGCCGCCCTGCTGCCCATCATGGATGCTATTGCCGCCGAGCACCCCGACCTGACCGCCGCCGACCTCGACCTCATCAGCTACAAGCTGCAGAAGAAGGTCGTTCGTACCTGGCTGCTTGAGGACGGCAAGCGCGTGGACGGCCGCGGCATCAATGAGATCCGCCCGCTGGCCGCCGAGGTTGGCCTGCTGCCCCGCGTCCACGGCTCCGGTATGTTCACCCGCGGCCAGACGCAGGTGCTGACCATCTGCACCCTCGGCTCCACCAAGGATGCCCAGCTGATGGATGACCTGTCCGACACGCCTTACAAGCGCTATATCCACCACTACAACTTCCCGCCGTACTCCGTCGGCGAGGCTCGCGCACCCCGTAGCCCCGGTCGCCGCGAGATCGGCCACGGCAACCTTGCCGAGCGCGCCCTGATCCCCGTACTGCCCGATCAGGCCGAGTTCCCCTACACGATCCGCTGCGTCTCCGAGGTTCTGTCCTCCAATGGCTCCACCTCCCAGGCTTCCATCTGCGGCTCTACGCTGGCTCTGATGGACGCCGGTGTGCCCATCAAGGCACCCGTTGCCGGTATCTCCTGCGGCCTTATCACCGATGGTGACCCGCTGCACGGCGGCCGCTGGATGACGATGCTCGACATTCAGGGCGTTGAGGACTTCCACGGCGATATGGACTTTAAGGTCGGCGGCACCCGCCGCGGCATCACCGCCATCCAGATGGACATCAAGGTGGACGGCCTGACCTATGAAATCGTTGAGGAAGCGCTGGAGAAGTGCCGCAAGGGCCGCCTGTACATCCTTGACCAGATCATCAAGCCGGTCATTGCCGAGCCGCGCGCCGAGCTGTCCAAGTATGCGCCCAAAATGTTCAGCATGATGATTCCGGTCGACAAGATCAAGGATGTCATCGGCAAGGGCGGCAAGGTCATCCAGGAAATGTGCGCCAACTTCAACTGCAAGATCGACATTGAGGAGGACGGCCATGTCTTTATCTCTGCTGTCGATCAGGACGATGCCAAGCGCGCTATTGCGACCATCAAGACCATTGTCGAGGATCCCGAGATCGGTGCCATCTACAAGGGCCGCGTGACCCGCCTGATGAACTTTGGTGCCTTTGTTGAGATTGCCCCCGGCAAGGAGGGTCTGGTTCACATCTCCAAGCTGGACGACCACCGCGTTGAGCACGTTGAGGACGTCGTCGCTGTCGGCGATCCCATCTTTGTCATGGTGACCGACATCGACCAGCAGGGCCGCATCAACCTGTCCCGCAAGGACGCCCTGGCAGCCATCGCCAAGAAGCGTGCCGAGGCCGCCCAGCAGTAAGTTACTTTTCTTGCAAGAAAAGTAACCAAAAGAACTCCAAACAAATAAGCCGTAAAAGGGAGGCTGCCCAGGTGGGCAGCCTCCCTTTTTGAATTTCTATTGTGCCGTAGGGGCCGGGTATGCCCGGCCCGCAGCATAGCCGCAAACGCCCGGCAAAGCATTGTGCGGGCGGCATATATGCCGCCCGCACCCCCGATTACTCTGCCTTATCAGAGAACACCATATACAGCCCCACGGCCCCCACAAGGACGCCTATCGCGGCAAACGGGAAATCGCCGAAGCTGAACAGAATCGTGGCGTTGATTTCCTCACTGCCTGCGCAGAGCAGGATGCCAAAGAGAAGCAGTGCAATGCCTTTTGAAACCTTGCTGTTCATGCGGATAACCTCCTGAAATTAAAATATAAGACCTCTTACCGCTGATTATACCACAAAAGAGGCTGCCACACAAGGTCAAACCCCATGCTGCAGCCTCTCGCTATAACCCGTTCCCGGTGAAAAATATTGAAAGTTCTTTTGCTTACTTTTCTTTCAAGAAAAGTAAGACTTACTTCTCAATGACTTCCTTCGTGTCGCGGGCAATCATCAGCTCCTCGTTGGTCTCGATGATCAGGGTGCGGACACGGGCACCCCAGGCAGTGACCTCAACGACATCTTCCTTCTGCTTGTGTGCATCGCGGTTCTTGTCAGTGTCGATGCGGATGCCCAGCCAATCCATGTGGTGGCAGATCTTGGCGCGGGAGTCGGCGTCATGCTCGCCGATGCCGCCGGTAAAGACGATGGCGTCCACGCCGCCCATAGCGGCAATGTAGCTGCCGATGGTCTTTTTGATCTGGTAGTTCAGCATGTCGCTGGCCAGCTGTGCGCGCTTGTTGCCGTTCATGGCGGCCTCCTCGACATCGCGCTTGTCGCTGGACACGCCGGAAACACCCAGCAGACCGGACTTCTTGTTCAGGATCTCGTCCAGCTCGTGGCCGGTGATCTCGAGGTTATACTTCAGGTAGTTGACCACAGAGGGATCCAGGTCGCCGCAGCGGGTGCCCATCATCAGACCGGCCAGCGGGGTCATGCCCATCGAGGTGTCGATAACTTTACCCTGGTCGACAGCGGCGATGGAAGAACCGTTGCCCAGATGGCAGGTGATGAGCTTCAGGCGCTCAATAGGCTCCTCCAGGAACTCGGCAGCGCGGTGGCTGACGTACTTGTGGCTGGTGCCGTGGAAGCCATAGCGGCGGACACCGTACTTCTCATAGTACTCGTAGGGGATGGCGTACATGTAGGCCTTCGGGGGCATGGTGGAGTGGAACGCGGTGTCGAAAACAGCCACGTTCGGCTTGTCCTCGCCAAAGACCTTGTAGGAGGCCTCGATGCCCAGGATGGCGGCGGGGTTGTGCAGGGGGGCCAGGGGAGACAGGTCATGGATAGCCTTGACGACCTCGGGGGTGATCAGGCAGCTCTCCTTGAACTTCTCGCCGCCGTGGACCACGCGGTGGCCGATGGCGTCGATCTCGGAAACGCTCTCAATGACCTTGCCCTCGCCGGTGGTCATCTTCTTGACGACCTCGGTGAAAGCCTCGGTGTGGGTGGGGAAGATGGCGGGGGTGGTTGCCTTATGGCCGTTGGCCTCATGGGTGATCATGCTGCTTTCCATGCCGATGCGCTCGCACAGACCTTTGCACAGGACTTTCTCGCCCTCCATATCGATCAGCTGGTACTTTAGGCTGGAAGAACCGCAGTTGATAACCAGAACTTTCATGGAATATCCTCCTTAAAACTTGGCAGGGCAGATTTGCCCTTTCCTTATCCGTGATTTTATTATATAATGGTGAAAAAGAATTTTCAAGGGCAAGTTCTGCAAGATAGCACAATTTTTGCACAGTAACGGCAAAGTACTTTTTTAACAATCTATCGCCAAAGAATCAGGAGAAAATCGTTATGGATTTTACAGGCATTATCGCCGAATATGACCCCTTCCACAACGGCCACGCGGCCCAGATTGCGGCGGTGCGGGCGGCAGGTGCCCAGTGCATTGCTGTTTGCATGAGCAGCGGCGCGGTGCAGCGCGGCGGCGTGCCGATTCTGCCCGAGCGGGTGCGGGTGCAGGCAGCGCTGGCTGCCGGGGCGGATATCGTCATTGCCCTGCCCGCGCCCTACGCCTGCGCCACGGCGGAGCAGTTCGCCGCCGCGGGAGTGTATCTGCTGGCCGCCCTCGGGTGTGACACACTGGCTTTTGGGGCCGAGACACCCGACGCGGGGGCGCTGCTGGACGCGGCCAGGCTGCTGCAATGTGAAGAAATTGACGATGTGATACGCAAAAATCTTGCAACTGGCATGACCTACGCCGCCGCCCGAGCCGAGGCCGCCGACACCCTGCGCCCCGGCACAGGGACTTTGCTGCGCACCCCCAACAACATTTTGGGCATCGAATACTGCAAGGCAATTTTGGCGCAGCACACGCCCCTCACGCCTTTTGCGCTGCCGCGGCTGGGCGCGGCCCACGGCGGCGGGGCAGGGGAGCATGCGGGCACACCGATGGCCAGCGCCAGTTTTTTGCGCAGCCTGCCCCAGCCTGATTGGGAACCCTTTGTGCCTGCCCGGGCGGCGGAACTCTACGGCAAAGCCGCCGCCGAGGGCCTTTTGCTGGACGGCGCAAAATTTGAGACAGCCATTTTAACGCTGCTGCGGATGCAGGATCTCGAAAATTTCGCGCAGGTGCGTGGAGTCAGTGAGGGGCTGGAAAACCGCCTGGCTGCCGCCGTGCGGGAGGCAAACAGCATGGACGACCTGTATACGAGACTAAAAACCAAGCGCTACCCCCACGCGCGGCTGCGGCGGCTAGTGCTGGACGCGGCGCTGCAGCTCCCGGCAGAATTGCCAATGCCGCCCTACCTGCATGTGCTGGGCGCACGGAGAACCGCGCTGCTGCGTTTAAAACAGGCAACGCTCCCGGCAGGCACAGCTCTGGCCGACCTGGTGCGCAGCAGCGCCGAAGCTGAAAAAATCGGCAGACTGCATAGCAAGGCAACGGATTTTTCGTCATTATGCAGAGAAAAAATTCAGCCTATGGGGCTTGCGTTTACTGCTAAGGCGGTGGTAATATAAATACCATATGGAGAAAAAATGCGCATAATACAAGATTGTTGCATTTTTAACGCGCAAAATCGGTACGAAATGAAGGAGTAAAACATGGCGCTGCACGTAATGGACGAAGCAAACCACTGCCTTGGCTGCAAGGTGCCCCGCTGCCAGCAGGGGTGTCCCATCCACACCAATATCCCGGAAGTCATCCGCCTTTTAAAAGCCAACAAGCTGGACGAAGCGGGCCGTATGCTGTTTGAAAACAACCCCCTGACCACCGTATGTTCGCTGGTCTGCAACCACGAGAACCAGTGCGAGGGGCACTGCGTGCGCGGCATCAAGGGTGCGCCCGTGCATTTCTCGGTCATCGAGAACTACATCTCGTCCACCTACGCCAGCCAGATGACCCAGGGCCCTGCGCCCTCCAACGGCAAAAAGGCCGCCATCATCGGTTCCGGCCCGGCGGGCCTGACCATTGCGGTCATCCTGGCACGCTATGGCTACGATGTTACGATCTTTGAGAGCCACGATAAAATTGGCGGCGTGCTGCGCTACGGCATCCCGGAGTTCCGCCTGCCGAAATCGGTGCTGGATGACTTCGAGTACCGCCACCTGCGTTTAAAGGGCATCAAGGTCCGCCCCAACACCGACGTAGGCAAGGCGCTGAAAATCGAGGACCTGTTTCGCGACGGCTACAAGGCCATCTTTATCGGCACCGGCGTCTGGCGGCCCAACACGCTGCACATCAAGGGCGAGAGCCTGGGCAATGTACACTACGCCATCAACTACCTGCAGAACCCCGACGTCTACCACCTGGGTGAACGGGCCATTGTTATCGGCGCGGGCAACGCAGCCATGGACGTGGCGCGCACCGCCATCCGCCACGGCACGCGGCATATCGAGTGCTTCTCGCTGTCCCGGCACATCACGGCCAGCGAGTACGAGGCCAGCTATGCCAAGCTCGAAGGCGTCAACTTTATCTTTAACAAAAAGCCGCTGGAAATCACCGATAAGGGCGTTGTCTTTATCGATCTGAGCGAGGCCGAGGACGGCACGCTGACCGAGATCCCCGGCACCGAGAAGCTCTACCCGGCGGACAGCGTTATTGTCTCCATCAGCCAGGGCCCCTGTACGACGATCACCGACAGCACCAAGGATCTGAAAACCAACACCCGCGGCCTGTTTGAAACGGATGAGGTCGGCCGCACCAGCATCCCCGGCATCTTCGCCAGCGGCGACGCCGTCAAGGGCGCACGTACGGTAGTCGAGGCCGTGGCATACAGCAAGACCGTGGCCGAGGCCATGCACGAGTACATGCAGACCCTGCCCCCGGACCTGCCCGACGAGTACGCCAATGTACCTGTCGCGGAGTATGACGAGGGAAACTAACATAAAAAGGCTCCCCCCATGGGGGGAGGGCTTTATCGCATTCGCGCAAACTCCCTTGCATGCTTCACAAACTCCTTCGCCGCGGGGGACAGCGCCCCACGCGACAAACACGCTAATCCAATGCTGCGCTTGGCGGCAGGTTCCAGCTGCAAAACCTGGCAGCCCGCGCTGGCGGCACCCTCTTTAAACATCAGCTCTGGCATCAGGGCCAAGCCCTGCCCGCAGGCCACCATGGCGATCATGCTCTGGTCGTCCACGATATAGCATTGGCTCGACACGTGCAGATCGTTCTTTTTGAAATAACTCTGGATGTCGGCGTCCACGTCGGACTGCTGGCTGACAAAAGGCTGGCCGCGCAGTTCCTCGGCCCGCACCACGCCGGGACGGCGAGGCTTGTAGTCCGGCGGTGCAATGCAGATCAGGCGGTCATCGTACAGCGGCTCAAAATCCAGGTCATGGGCGCTGGAATTGGAGAGAAATCCCAGTTCCACCGCGCCGGTTTTCAGCCAGCCGGTAATATCATCGTAGGATCCCTGGTAAATTTGTACGTCGATGCCTGGAAACTCAGCCCGGAAGCCCGGCACGATCTTGGGCAGCCAGGTTACGCAGGCCGAGTTGAACACCCCCAGCCGCAGCGCACCCTTGTGCATACCGTTGATCTGGGCAATGGACTGCTCCAGCGACTCGCTGCTGGCCAGCATTTGCTGGATAGCGGGCATCAGTTTTTCGGCGGCGGCGGTCAGGGTGACGCCGCTTTTGGTGCGGGTGAACAGCGGAAAGCCGCACTCAGCCTCCACGCCGGACACCGCGTGGCTGACGGCGGAAGGGGTGATGTGCATACGCTCCGCCGCGGCGGCAAAGGTGCCCAGCTGTGCGACAATGCTTAACAGCTGGCAGTCTGTCAGAGTCATGGTCTGCATCTCCTATGGTGAATAAAATTCATGTGATGTATGAAAAAGTTGAGCTTTACTTCATGCCTATAATGTACTATCATAAAGTCAGAAAGTCAATGCCTGCATCGCACAATGCAGGTTGAAAATGACTCCTCTCCCTCCAACCTCACCCCACCGGCCCGCACACCGGTGGGGCTTTTTTTATTTTGCGGATTGTGGTATGATACTAATAAAGCCTTCCCCCTAAGGGGGAAGCCTTTAACGTAAAGGTGGAAAATCACATGGCAAAATCACGTGGGGTGCGGGGCGCGGCGGGTTTCTGCGCGGTGGCATCCTTGGTATATCTTCTGGTGCGCAGCCTGCTGTATGCGCTGGTCAGCACTCTTATGGGGCTGGCACACCCGGGAGCCAGTATGGCAAAACCCCTGGGCTTCAGCGAGGTCAGCCTGGCGCTGTTCCAATTGATTATTGGGCTGGGGGCCATCGGTCTGACGCTGGTTTTTATGATGAAACTGACCCGTCTGCGGTCCGACGACCTGCGCCTTACGCTGCCCGCACCGTGGAGCCCAGGCTTCTGTCTGCCGGTGTTCCTTGGCGTGGCGAACCTCGCCAACCTGGCAGGGGCGCTCATCAACCACATCACCGGCAGCGAGACAACGGCCCAGATGCTGCCCAGCGGCGGGCCGGAGCTGTTCATGTACTATCTGGCGCTCTGCGTCATGCCCGCTGTGGCCGAGGAACTACTGTTCCGCGGCGCGTTCCAGGGCTTGATGCGCCCTAGCGGCAGCGCGGCGGCCATCTTTGCCCCGGCACTTCTGTTTGGGCTGCTGCATCTGGATCTGGCGCAGGGGTTGACGGCTTTTGTCTGCGGCGTGTTCCTGGGTTGGCTGGCCGAGCGCTCGGGCAGCATTTTACCGGGGATGCTGCTGCATCTGGTGAACAACACACTGGCATTTTTGACGATGTATCTTCGGTATTATGCCCCGACGGAGGCATCCTTCGGCGTCGAGCTGTTCCTGCTGCTTTTCTTCCCGCTTTTCGGGCTGTGGATGATCTGGCACGCGCGAGGGCAGGGGTTCCGCTTTTCGGCGGGGCTGCGGCCCGGCGTGGATGTACTGGCGGTCTTTACCAGCCCGGCATACAGCGCAGTTGTGGTTTCCCTGGTGGTTTATGCTGTGATTTTTGTACATTGAGAGGAAACTATGTCTGATGAAGAACTGATGCAGACCGCGCTGGACGAGGCAAAAATTGCTGCGTCCCTCGGCGAAGTGCCGGTGGGGGCGGTCGTCGCCAAGGACGGCGAGATCATTGCCCGCGCCCACAACCTGCGGGAAAGCGGCAAAAACGCCACCTACCATGCCGAGCTTATGGCCATCGACGCAGCCTGCAAGGCACTGGGCGGCTGGCGGCTGTGGCAGTGTGAGCTGTTCGTGACGCTGGAACCCTGCCCGATGTGCAGCGGGGCCATCATAAACAGCCGCCTGAAGCGGGTTGTCTACGGCGCCCGCGACCCCAAGGCCGGCTGCTGCGGCGGCCTGACTGACCTGTTTGCCCTGCCCTTCAACCACCACCCGGTCATTGAATCGGGTTTGATGGAGGCAGAAGCGCAGGCCCTATTGCAGAAATTTTTTGTGATGCTGCGGGAAAAAAGGAAGAAAAAATAACCATGAACAAAAACGTACTCATCACCGGTGGCAGCCGGGGCATTGGCGCGGCGGCGGTGCTGGCGTTCGCCAAGGCCGGTTATAACGTCGCCTTTACCTACAACGCCCACCCCGACGCCGCCGACGCCGTGCACCGCCAGGCCGAAGCCCTCGCCCCCGGCGGGTGCTTCCTTGCCATCCGGGCCGACGCGGGCGACTCTGTTCAGGTGCAAGCCGCCGTAGAGCAGGCACAGCGGGAACTAGGCAGCCTGCAGGTGCTCGTCTGCAACGCGGGTATCGCACAGGTCAAACTTTTCACCGACACCACCGACGAGGATTGGCACCGGATGATGGCCGTTGATCTGGACGGCGCGTTCTACGCCTGCCGCGCCGTGCTGCCCGGCATGATCCACCAGAAATACGGCCGCATCCTGCTGGTCAGCAGTATGTGGGGGCAGACCGGCGGCAGCTGTGAGGTGGCCTACAGCGCGGCCAAGGCGGGCCTCATCGGTTTGGGCAAGGCGCTGGCAAAAGAGGAAGGCCCCAGCGGCATCACGGTCAACGTCATTGCGCCGGGCGTCATTGATACGGATATGATGGCGTCCTTCACCGACGAGGATCGCGCCGCTTTGGCGGAGGAGACCCCGGTGGAGCGCCTTGGCACAGCGGACGAGATCGCCCGCACGATGGTCTTTCTGGCCGATGAGGCCAGCGGCTACATCACCGGCCAGGTGCTGGGTGTCAACGGAGGACTGGTGATTTAATGCGCGCCGAATACCGCGAGGGAGAGCGCTTTTCACACCTTGATTTTACAGAGGAGACCTTTTACGACTGTGACTTCTCAGACTGCACTTTCATCGACTGCACCTTTGAAAACTGCAAGCTGGATCACAGTGTGCTGAGTGAATGCCAGTTCATCCGCTGTACGATCACAGGATTGAAAACCACGATGTCCCGTGCAAAGTTTACGGACCTTCAAGGCTGCACCCTCAACAATATCGACTGGATGTCCCTGCAGGGGGACGGCTCGTTTGCCGATCCGATTGAAAAATTGCAGGACTGCCGCCTGAAATACAACACCTTCACCGAGATGAACTTTACAAAGTTCAACTTTGCGGGCAACGAGATCCAGCGCTCGATGTTCGCCAAGTGCAATCTCGTCAATGCAAATTTTGAAAAATGCGACCTGCTGGACACCGAATTTTACCAGTGCGATATGCGCAAAGCAAACTTCAAAGAGGCCGGCGGGTATAAAGTCGATATTTTCGGCTGCAAGCTGCAGGACGCAAAATTTTCACTGCCGGAGGCGGTGTCGCTGCTGGAAGATTTGAGGATCAAATTGCTATGAAGAATATACAGATTGAAAAGCTGTCCGATTCGTATACAATTCGCCGCCTGACGGACGCCGATGTGCCATTGCTGTACGCATGGATGCTGCGCAATGACCAGTACTTCAGGTATTGCGGCGGCGGTACAACGCCCGAGCGTGTGCGGCAGGACCTGACTTTCTGCCCGCCGGGCACAGCACCGGCGCAGAAGCACTATGTCGGATTTTTTGACGCGGATACGCTGGTCGCGGTTATGGATCTGATCGACGGTTACCCGGACGCAGACACGGCGTTCATCGGCTTTTTCATGATGAACAAGGACCTGCAGGGGCAGGGAACCGGCACGGCAATCGTCCGCGATGTGCTGGCCGCGCTGCGTGCGCTGGGCTATACGGCGGTACGCCTCGGCATTGACAAGGAAAACCCCCAGTCCAATCATTTCTGGCGTAAAAACGGCTTTACCGTGTTAAGAGAAGCCGCGCAGGAGCGCGGCATCGTCCTGCTTGCGGAACGCCGTCTGGCGTAAATACCCCTCACTGCCGCCGCCCGCAGCGGGAGCAGGATACTACACACACCACCCCCTCTTTGCATACTATGACGCAAAGGGGGGCTTTTTATGGCTGTGTACCAGTACGGCATTGATGTGTCGCGCTACCAGGGCAATATCAACTGGGGCCGGGTGGCGGCGGCCGGCAAGCAGTTTGCCATGGTCCGCGTGGGGTCCAGCAACAGCGGCGGACTGTATGTGGACCCGTATTTCTTGCAGAATGTCAACGGGGCCAAGGCGGCGGGTCTGCGCGTGGGGGTCTATTACTATACCTACGCGCGCACACGGGCGGCTGTGGCCAATGAACTGACGACCTTCTTGAATGTCATGCAGGGGCTGCAGCTGGAATATCCGGTCTTTGTGGATGTCGAGGACGCCAGCCTGACCAGCCTTGGCCGTGCAACGCTGACCAGTCTTGTGCAGTACGCCATGGATATCCTCTACCAGCGCAAGTGGTACGCGGGCTGGTACAGCTACACCAACTACATCAACAGCAATCTCAACGCAGCCGCCCTGAGCCGCTACCCGTTATGGGTGGCAGACTACCGCGCCACCCTTGGCTATAACGGCAACTATGCCATGTGGCAGTACACCGGAAGTGGTGTTGTCAACGGCATCTCCGGCGCTTGCGACCTCAACCGCAGCTACCGGGATTTTCTGCCGGAGATACAGGCCGGAGGCTACAATAATTATGGGGTCTCCGGCCCTTCTATGGAGACGGTGGCGGGGCAGCGGCTTGTGGTGTTCAATGCCCGGTGTGAGTATTTTTACTCTGCCAACTTCAACGATGTGGTCGGCTATCTGCCGCTGGGCAACTACTGCGTTGTCAAGCAGAGCACCCGGAAATATAACGGCTATGATTGGGTCATCTTCCGCTACCGTGGCAGCGAGTATTGGACCGCTGTCATCGGCGACCGCAACCGGGTCGAACCGTGTAATTGTGACTGCAATTCATAAACACAACTTGACAACAACAGTTTGTTGTATTACACTGGGCTTGCAGGGGCGGATGCCCGCATTCGCCCCCTACAACCTGCCCGCAGAGAGCAAGTCGATTTGACAAACACTTCCAAACTGTGGTTTAATAAAAATATATGTGCAAAAACTACCACTGTTTCAATATAAATCAGGGGGAACCGCCGCATGGCAAAAAAACAACAGGAATACGGCAATGACAGTATCCGCCAGCTGAAAGGCGCCGACCGTGTGCGCAAGCGCCCGGCGGTCATCTTCGGCTCCGACGGTGTCGAGGGCTGCGCCCATTCCATTTTTGAAATTATCTCCAACTCCATTGATGAAGCCCGCGACGGCCACGGCAACCGTATCAACGTCACGCTCTTTCCGGATCATGTCGTCGAGGTCGAGGACTTCGGCCGCGGTATTCCGGTCGATTATAATAAGGCTGAGGAGCGCTGGAACTGGGATCTGGTCTTTTGCGAGCTGTACGCCGGCGGCAAATATGCCGAAGGCAGCGGTAACTATGATTTCAGTCTCGGTCTGAACGGTCTGGGTCTGTGTGCCACTCAGTACGCCAGCGAGTGGATGACTGCCGATATCTACCGCGACGGTTTCCACTACCACCTCGACTTCCAAAAAGGCGAGAATGTGGGCGGTTTGCAGAAAGAGCCGTTCAAGGGCAAGCGCACCGGCTCGGTCATCCGCTGGAAGCCCGACACTGAGGTCTTTACCGATATCGCTGTCCCGGCGGAATCCTTCAAGGATATGCTGCGCCGCCAGGCCGTCGTCAACGATGGTGTGACACTGGTGTTCACCGACAAGTCCGGCGCGGACGCCGAAAAGATTGAGTATCTGTACGAGCACGGCATCACCGACTATGCCAACGAATTGGTAGGGGATAAGGCCTTGACGCCGGTATACTTCTGCAGCGGTGCTGCCACCGGCCGCGACCGCGCCGATCAGCCGGACTATCAGGTCAAGATGAACGTCGCGTTCGCATTCTCCAACACCGTGCAGTGTCTGGAATACTACCACAACTCCAGCTGGCTGGAGCATGGCGGCAGCCCCGACCGCGCCGTGCGCACAGCCTTCGTCAGCCAGATCAACGGCTGGCTGAAAACCAAGGGCCTGTACAAGAAAAACGAGAGCGCGATCACCTTCGCCGATGTGCAGGACTGCCTTGTGCTGGTATCGTCGAGCTTTTCAACCCGCACAAGCTATGAGAACCAGACGAAAAAGGCCATCACGAACAAGTTTGTGGCCCAGGCCATGACTGAGTTCCTCAAGCATCAGATCGAGGTCTACTTCATTGAGCACCCCGACGAGGCCGAAAAGGCCTGCAAGCAGGTTCTTATCAATAAGCAGAGCCGCGAACACGCCGAAAAGGCGCGCATCACCATCAAAAAGACGATGACCCAGCAGATGGACCTCGCCAACCGCGTGCAGAAGTTCGTCGACTGCCGCACCAAGGATGCCAGCCGCCGCGAGCTGTACATCGTGGAGGGCGATTCCGCTATGGGTGCGGTCAAGCAGAGCCGCGACTCGGAGTTCCAGGCCATCATGCCCATCCGCGGCAAGATCCTGAACTGCCTGAAAGCCGACTACGCCCGTATTTTCAAGTCGGAGATCATCACCGATCTGATCCGCGTCATGGGCTGCGGCGTTGAGCTGGGCGGCAGCCACAATAAGGATCTGGCCAGCTTCAACCTGGACAACCTGCGCTTTAATAAAGTCGTCATCTGTACCGATGCCGATGTCGACGGCTATCAGATCCGCACCCTGGTGCTGACGATGCTCTACCGCCTGACGCCGACCCTTATCAACAAGGGGTATGTCTACATCGCCGAGTCGCCGCTGTACGAGATCAACACGAAGAACAAGACCTACTTCGCCTACACCGAGCCGGAAAAGGCCGACATCCTGCGCCGAATCGAGAACGAAAAGTACACGATCCAGCGCTCGAAAGGTCTGGGCGAGAACGACCCCGAGATGATGTGGCTGACGACGATGAGCCCCGAGAGCCGCCGCCTTATCAAGGTATTGCCCACCGATGCCGAGCGCACCGCCGCGGTGTTTGACCTGCTGCTGGGTGACAACCTGCAGGGCCGTAAAGAGCATATCGCCGAGCACGGTTCGGAGTATTTGGACGATTTGGATGTAAGCTGATTGCCCACGATGTTACGCATGTAGGGGGGTATGCCCCGCCCTCAGCCTTTCCGCAAACGCTCTGCTCCCGGCAGGGGCCGGACATATCCGGCCCCTGCCGGGCAGCTGTGAAATATAGGATTTTATCATATGGCAAGAAAAAAAGAAAAAAAGCTGACCCCGGCGCGCCCGCAGCTGGGCGATAACGTCGAGATTTTATCAGCGGGCGAGGTGCTGGAATCCGCCATCACTGACACGCTGGAAACCAACTATATGCCCTATGCGATGAGCGTTATCGTCTCCCGTGCGCTGCCGGAGATCGACGGCTTCAAGCCCGCCCACCGCAAGCTGCTCTACACGATGTACGAGATGGGCCTGCTGAAGGGCAACCGCACCAAGAGCGCCAACATCGTGGGCAGCACCATGCACCTGAACCCCCACGGCGACGCTGCGATTTACGATACGATGGTTCGCATGGGCCGCTCCAACGAGAGCCTGCTCGTACCGTTCGTCGACTCCAAGGGCAACTTCGGCAAGGCGTACAGCCGCGATATGGCCTACGCCGCCGCCCGTTACACCGAGGCCAAGCTCGAGCCGGTCTGCGACGAACTGTTCCGCGATATCGACAAGGATACCGTAGACTTTGTGCCCAACTACGACGGCACGACCACCGAGCCGACGCTGCTGCCCGTCACATTCCCGACGATTCTTGCAAACAACACGCTGGGCATCGCCGTCGGTATGGCGTCCAATATCTGCTCCTTCAATCTGGAAGAACTCTGCAACGCGACGATCGCGCTGATGAAGGACCCCCAGGCCGATTTGCGGGAAATCATCCCCGCGCCGGATTTCGTCGGCGGCGGCACGATTCTCTACGATGCCGCCGAGATGCAGAACGTGCTGGAAAACGGCCGCGGCAGTGTCCGCGTCCGCGCCAAGTGGAGCTACGATAAAGAGAACAACTGCATCGACGTCACCCAGATCCCGCCTACGACGACCGTTGAGGCCATCATGGACAAGATCACCGAGCTGGTCAAGCTGGGCAAAATCCGCGAAATCAGCGATATGCGCGACGAGACCGACCTGAACGGTCTGAAACTGACCATCGACCTCAAGCGTGGCCAGGATCCCGACAAGCTGATGACCCGCCTGTATAAGGCCACGCCCTTGGAGGACAGCTTTGCCTGCAACTTCAATGTCCTGATTGCAGGTCAGCCCAAGGTGCTGGGGGTGCGCAGCATTCTGAATGAGTGGATCGCTTTCCGCGCCGAGTGCGTGCGCCGCCGCACCTACTACGATTTGCAGGGCAAGCAGAAGCGCCTGCATCTGCTCAAAGGCTTGAAAGCTATCCTGCTGGATATCGATAAAGCAATTGAAATTGTGCGCAATACCGCAGAGGAAACCGAGGTCGTACCCAACTTGATGATTGGCTTCGGCATCGACGAGGTGCAGGCCGAGTACGTGGCCGAAATCAAGCTGCGCCACTTGAACCGCGAGTATATTTTGAAGCGCACCGAGGAAATTGAGGAACTGGAAAACGCCATTGCCGACCTCGAGGATATCCTCAAACGTCCGGCACGCATCAACAAAATTATCATGAAAGAGCTGGCCGACGTCGCCAAGAAGTACGGTAAGCCCCGCCGCTGCGAAATTATGTACGAAGTCCCCGCCGCCGAGAGCGAGGAGCCGGAGCAGCAGATCCCTGATTACCCGGTGCATCTGTTCTTCACGCGGGACGGTTACTTTAAGAAAATCACGCCGCAGAGCCTGCGTATGAGCGGTGAACAGAAGCTGAAAGACGGCGACGAGGTCCTGTTCACCTGCGAGAGCACGAACAGCGTGGAACTGTTGTTCTTCACGAACCACCGTCAGGTTTACAAGTCCCACGCCTATGACTTCGGCGACAGCAAGGCGAGCGTTTTGGGCGATTACGTGGCCTCGGCCCTCGGCATGGAGGAGGGCGAAGTGCCGCTGTATATGGTGGTCACGCCCGACTACAAAGGCTGGATGCTCTTCTTCTACGACAACGGCAAGTGCGCCAAAGTGCCGCTTTCCAGCTATGAGACGAAGCAGAACCGGCGCAAGCTGCTGAAAGCGTACAGCGACAAGGCCGTGCTGGCTTTTATGCGCTATCTGCCCGAGGAAACCGAGCTGGCTATCTTCACCAGCAACAACCGCCTGCTGCTGGTGGGCAGTGCGCTGATTCCCGAGAAGGCGACCCGCGACACCGCCGGTGTCAATGTGGTGGCGCTCAAGAAAAACGCGAAGATTTCCCGCGTGACGCTGGCCGAGGGCCTGGAACTGAACGACGCCCCGCGCTACCGTGTGCGGACCCTGCCTGCCGCCGGTGCCATTTTGAAAGCCGACGACAAAGCCGAGCAGCTGACACTGTAAGCGCGAAAGGCTTTTTCCCCTCCAAAGGGGGAAAAAGGCGAGATTTTTTAGTTTCCTGTGAAATTTCCAAAATTGCTTGACATTGTGATTGCTTTGTGCTAAAATATTTCAGCAATCGTTCAGATGGCTGCTCCGTCCGCACAGGATGGCGGGCGCTGGTAGCCGCAATTCGGAGATTGTGATGAGCACATATATTGAGTATGGCTCCTTTTATCATGATCGAGAAAGAGGTGAAATAACCATGAAGCAGGGCATCCATCCGAACTATGTGGACTGCACCATCACTTGTGCCTGCGGCAACGTGATCCACACCCGTGACACCAAGCCGGAGATCCACGTCGAAGTTTGCAGCAAGTGCCATCCCTTCTACACCGGCAAGCAGAAGCTGGTCGATACCGGTGGCCGCGTCGAGCGTTTCAAGCGCCGCTTCGCCAAGTCTGGCAAGTAATTCCGTTTTTTGTACCCCGGATGGTTTTTCATCCGGGGTATTTTTTGCTATACAGCGAGGTTTCCTATGGCTGATTACAAGACCATCCGCGGCACATCCACCTTTGAATATGAGGAAAAGCGCAGCCGTTTTATCGCCACCGCCGCCTTTGCCGACACCGAGGAAAAGGCCCTGGCCGTGCTGAACGCCGTGCGTGCCGCCAACCGCACCGCAAGGCACAACGTTTACGCCTATGTGCTGCAAAACGGCCGCACGCGGTATTCCGACGACGGCGAACCAGCCAAGACCGCCGGTACGCCGGTGCTGGAAACCATCGGCCATGCGGGTGTGGCGGACGTTATTGTTGTGGTAACGCGGTATTTCGGCGGCATCCTGCTGGGCACCGGCGGATTGGTGCGGGCCTACACCGCCGCCGCGTCGGGAGCTTTGCAGAATGCCGAGCTTGTCAGCATGCGGCTGGTGGTGGACTGCCGCCTGCGCGTGCCCTACGCCCAGTTTGAGCAGGCCCAGCGCATCATAGCGGCGGCGGAAACACGGCTGGAAGAGCCGATTTTTGACGATGCCGTGACACTCTACTGGCGTATGCCCGCAGGGCAGGAGGGCACACTTGTCACAGCCCTGACCGAGCTGACCCGCGGCGGCGCAGAGGTGGAGATCTCCGAGGCACAGTACGCGGCGTTTTGAATTGCGGCGCCCCCAGCGGGGTGAAGGTGCCCCGCCCGACGTCCCGCCCCCCGCAGCCGTGAAAAAACTTCAAAAAAATTTCCACAAAAAAAGAGTGTTTCCCGCAGTTTTGTCGTATTTATAAATAGAAGCTGTAAAAAAGGGGGACATACCATGACGATCCGCGAAGAGACCGAAGCCATCGAACGCCAGACCTTGAGCTGTTATGCAACGTTGAGCGAAAACAGCCTGGGCCGCCGCACGCCGTTGGAAGATGATCCCATCCGCCCCTGTTTCCAGCGCGACCGGGATCGCATTCTGCACTGCAAGGCGTTCCGCCGCCTAAAGCAAAAGACCCAGGTCTTTCTCTCGCCGGAGGGCGACCACTACCGCACCCGCCTGACCCACACGCTGGAAGTCTCCCAAATCGCCCGCACGATCTCCCGCGCTCTGCGCCTGAACGAGGATTTGACCGAGGCTATCGCCCTGGGCCATGATCTGGGGCACACGCCCTTCGGCCACGCGGGGGAGCGGGCGCTGAACCGGCTGTGCCCGGGCGGCTTTACCCACTACCGCCAAAGCCTGCGGGTGGTGGATTACTTAGAGCGCGACGGCCAGGGCCTGAACCTGACCTGGGAGGTGCGCAATGGCATCGTGACCCACACGTCTGGCGCGTGGGCCCGCACACCGGAGGGCTGTGTCGTGCGCCGCGCCGACCACATTGCATTTTTGAACCACGACATCGAGGACGCTATCACCGCCGGTGTGTTGGACGCCCGCCAGCTGCCGCCCGAAGCCACCGCCGTGCTGGGCGCGACGAAATCCCAGCGCATCACGACGATGATAACCGATCTGATCACCCACAGCGGGGAAGGGCAGATCAATTTTTCGCCCGAGGTCGAGGCCGCCTACGCGATTTTGAAGGACTTCATGTACTCGACGGTCTACGTTGACAAGGAGGCCAAGCGCGAGGAAAAAAAGGTGGACAAGCTCATCAGTGAACTGTACACCCGCCTGAGCGACGAACCGGCCCTGATGCCAAATTTTTATATGCAAATCGCCTACAACGAGGGCGTTGACCGCGCCGTGACCGACTACATCAGCGGCATGAGCGATGAGTTTGCCACCCGTCTGTTTGAGGAACTGTTCGTGCCGCAGAAATGGCACGTTTTGTAACCGCTGCGCCGTAGGGGCCGGGCATGCCCGGCCCTGCACAAATTGGCAGACGCAGCATTGCGGGAAAACCGCGGGCCGGGTATGCCCGGCCCCTACAATCTGACAGGGAGGTGCAGTCAACCCATGATCCCCCAGGAATACATACAGGAAGTCGTGCGGCGCAATGATATTGAAGAGATCATCGGCCAGTATGTGCAGCTGCGCCGCCGCGGGCGCACCGCCACCGGACTGTGCCCCTTCCATAACGAAAAAACGCCGTCCTTCGTCGTTTACCCGGACACCCAGAGCTTTTACTGCTTCGGCTGCGGCGCAGCGGGCGACGTCATCAGCTTTGTGCGCAAGTACAATAACCTCGGCTATGTCGAGGCCGTCAAACAGCTGGCCTCCCGTGCCGGAATGCCCCTGCCCGAGGAGGACGACCGCGAATCCCGCGCCCGCCAGCGTCTGCTGGAAATCAACCGCTGCGCCGCGCGGTATTTCTACGAGAACCTCAACGCCAAAACGCCGGAGGCCGCCATGGCCCGCCGCTACTGGAAAGAGAAGCGCGGCCTGTCCGACGCGGCCATCCGCCGCTTCGGCCTGGGCTATGCGCCCGATGATTTCGTCGGCCTGCTGCACTATTTAAAGCACCTTGGCTTCTCGGAAAGCGAACTCGAAACTTCCGGCCTTGTCAAGCGCAGCGCCAAGGGCAATCTCTACGATATCTTCCGCCACCGCGTCATGGTACCCATCATCGATGTGCGCGGGGCTATCATCGCCTTTGGCGGCCGCGTGCTGGATGATTCTAAGCCGAAGTACATCAACAGCCCGGAGACAATGGTTTACCACAAATCCCGCACGCTGTTTGCGCTGAACGTCGCAAAAAAATCCAAGTCCAAGCGCTACATCCTCTGCGAAGGCTATATGGACGTTATCTCAATGCACGAGGCCGGGTTCGACACGGCGGTCTGTGCCTGCGGAACGGCCCTGACAGCCGAGCAGGCCAAGCTGCTGAGCGAATACGCCGACGAGGTCGTATTGAGTTACGACTCCGACGAGGCGGGCCAGAAAGCCACCGAGCGCAGCCTGGGCATCATGGCCAATACGCCGATGAAAGTCAGCGTGTTAAGCTACCAGGGCGCGAAGGACCCCGACGAGTTCATCAAAAAATATGGCCGTGAGCGGTTTGAAATGCTCTTGAACGGCACGGCCAATCCCACCGAGTTCCAGCTGAAAAAGGCAAAATCCAAGTACGACCTGCGCAGCGACGATGGGCGGTTGAGCTACATCCGCGAGGCTATCGACATCCTGACCGAACGCGGCGTCAGCCCCACGGCACGGGATGTCTACGCCGGGCGGCTGGCCGACGAGACCGGCGTCTCCAAACAGGCCATCGTATCCCAGATGCAGGGCGCGGTGCGCACCGCCGAGCGCCGCAATTACCGCAAGGAACAGCGCGATTTATCCAAAGAGGGCATTGCCGCTGATATCCGTGTGCCCTACACCAGCGGCGGCGAGTCTGCCCTGGGCGCGGCCAGTGCGGCCCGGCAGCTGGCCGCGGCCCTGCTGCAAAAGCCGGAGGAAGTGCCCTACGTGCGCAGCCGCCTGGATATGGAGATGGTGCTTGACCCTGAAATGAAAACGGTGCTGAACGCCATCTTCCGCTGTGCGGACGAGCAGCTGCCGCTGAACCTGACGACCTTGCAGCAGATGCTGGACGACAAAGCCTTCGGGCAGATTGCCCTGGCTCAGGCGCAGAACCACGGTACGCCCCTGCAAAGACAGGATATTGATATGTACCTGGACCGTATGCAGACCGCCAAGCCCGCCAGCGAAAAGGTCAAGCAGATGGACGCTGACCAGTTCGCAAACTTCTTTGCCGATATCGGCAAGCGCAAGGGTGCCCACCAGCCGACGCCCGATGAATAACGCCATCCCACATCGTTGTTGAACAATATAAAACCAAAAGGAGAACCTACTTATGGCAGAAAAGAAAGACCCCATCCGCAATCTGATCGACAGCGGCCGCCGTGCAGGCAAGCTGACCAGCACCGAAATCAGCGACGCTATGGAAGAAGCCGGCAACGTCCTGGAAGTCGAAGCGATGGAAAAGCTCTATGAGGAGCTGGAAAGCAACGGCATTGAGGTCATCGACGACACCCCCGTCGAGGTGGACGACACCGTTGCCGCCCCGGATGACGGCGCCGACGATTACGAGGACGGCCTGACCGCCGACGGCATCACCATCGACGACCCCGTCAAAGTTTACTTAAAGGAGATCGGCCGCGTGCCGTTGCTGACCCCCGAGGAAGAAACCGAGCTGGCGCTGAAGATTCAGGCCGGCGGCCCCGAGGGCGAGAAGGCCAAGCAGCGTTTGAGCGAGGCCAACCTGCGTCTGGTCGTTTCCATCGCCAAGCGCTATGTCGGCCGCGGTATGCAGTTCCTGGATCTCATCCAGGAGGGCAACCTGGGTCTAATCAAGGCTGTGGAAAAGTTCGACCACACCAAGGGCTTCAAATTCTCCACCTATGCAACGTGGTGGATCCGCCAGGCCATCACCCGTGCCATCGCTGACCAGGCCCGCACCATCCGCATCCCGGTCCACATGGTCGAAACTATCAACAAGGTCAAGAAGGTGTCCAGCCAGCTGCTGCACGAGTGCGGCCACGACCCTAGCGCCGAGGAAATTGCCGAGCGCCTGGATATGCCGGTCGATAAGGTCCGCGAGATCATGCGCGTAGCTCAGGAGCCGGTCAGCCTGGAAACCCCCATCGGCGAGGAGGAGGACAGCCACCTGGGCGACTTCATCCCCGACGACGACGCCCCGGTCCCCGCCGAGGCCGCCAGCCAGACCCTGCTGAAAGAGCAGTTGGCCGATGTGCTCAAGACCCTGACCCCGCGTGAGGAAAAGGTCCTGCGCCTGCGCTTCGGCCTGGAGGATGGCCGCCCCCGCACGTTGGAAGAGGTCGGCAAGGAGTTCAACGTCACCCGTGAGCGTATCCGCCAGATCGAGGCCAAGGCCCTGCGCAAGCTGCGCCACCCCAGCCGCAGCAAAAAACTGCGTGACTTCCTGGATTAAGCCCCCAATTGCGGTATTTGGGCCTGAATGTGGTCATTCATACATCAAAAACGACGTTTCATCCGAAAAGGGTGGCAAACTCCACCCTGATGATGTAGAATCATGACAGAAAGTTCTTCAAGGAAAGGCTGCAGGCAGCACCCCCCAACAAGGCGCTGCCCGCTGAAAATCAAGGAGGAAAATAGTATGATTTGTGTACATTGCGGACGCGATATCCCCAACGGAACGAAGTTCTGCCCCTTCTGCGGCCAGCGGGTCGCCGCTGACCAGCCCGCCGGTCAGCCTGCGTTCAACATCCAGCCCGGCGCAAGCGTGCAGCCGCCGCAGCAGCCCCCGGTCATGGGCGCACAGCAGCCCATGGGCGGCCAGCCCGCAGCGGCCACCGCAACGGTGACGCCCAAAGCACCCATCGACCCCAAGAAGCTGGCTGTGCCGGTCGCTGTGGCGGCTGTCGTGGTTGTGGGCGGTGTGCTGATTGCCACTCATAAGCCCACCGTCAACCTGAACAAGTACATCACCCTGTCTGCCGAGGGCTACAACTCCATCGGCACGCTGGATGTCGAGTTCGACACCGACAAGCTGGAAAAGGACTACGGAAAAAAGATTGCCAAGAACTTCCAGAAGGCGATGAAGAACCACGAGGAGGACACCTACGGTCTCAGCAACCTGGCCGGTTCCCTGTATGAGGGCAGCGAGACGAGCCTGTTCGTGACCTACTGCGCCGACGGCAGCGCCGACAAGACCCGCAACCTGAGCAACGGCGATGTTGTCACCTACACTTGGGACGGTGTCAACGAGCAGACCAAGAAGGAAGCCGAGGAAATGTTCGGCGTCAAGATCAAGTGCAGCGACGTGACCTACAAGGTCTCCGGCCTGACTGCTGTGAATACCTTTGATGCTTTCGACGGCGTCGAGGTCGAGTTCAACGGCATCTCCCCGGACGGCAGCGCCACGGTCAACACCCTGCCCACCGCCGAGGCCGCCAAGGGCTTGTACTACACGCTGGACGAGCAGTATAACCTCGCCAACGGCGACACCGTCACCGTGACCGTACACAGCAACCGCGATGATTTCAGCGACTGCATCGAGAAGTACGGCGCTATCCCCGCCGCCACTGAAAAGACCTACACGGTGGAGGGGCTGAACGAGTATGTCACCGATTCCGAAGGTCTGACGGATTCTGTGCTGGTGAGCCTGCAGAACCAGGCCCAGGATGTGCTGAATGCATACATTGCCAAGTCTTGGGACAGCGAGTGCGTCACCCTCAAGGGGATGAGCTACTTGGGCTACTACATCCTGACCCCGAAAAACAAGGATAACTACGGTGTTTCTCAGGATGTTATCATCCTGCCTTATCAGGTGACCTCGCATAACCACTTTGAGGATGATAAAGGCCAGGTTTATGATGCAGATGTTTCGTACTACTGGTACATCGCTTTCAGGAACGTCAGCAAAGATGCTGACGGCAACATCGCCGGTGGTCTGGATGACTACTATACAGCGAATGCGAGCTTCGATGTTAAAACCGGCCTCGATGATGGCTGGTGGGAGAAGTACTGGAGCTACGATGGCTACCAAACCCTGGACGAACTGTACAGCAATGCTGTCACCCGTAATGTCGAGGACTACAACCATCAGGACAATGTCGGCTGATAACGGCCTGACACCAATCTGAAACCAACAGCCCCGCCTGCCCGGCGGGGCTGTTTTGCTGCCATGGGGTTGCATTTTGTGCTTGTATGTGATACACTTGCTCACGTGCAAAAAAACTATAATGCGGAGGGAAATAGGAAAAATTATGAAAGAAAAAAACAGAAGCAGCTTCTCCGGTAAACTCGGCTTTGTGCTGTCGGCGGCCGGGGCATCGGTGGGGCTGGGCAATATCTGGCGGTTCCCGTACCTGGCGGCTAAATACGGCGGCGGTATTTTCCTGCTGATTTATATTGTGCTGGCGCTCACCTTCGGCTACACGATGATTATGGCTGAGACCGCCCTGGGCCGCATGACCCACAAAAGCCCGGTCAGCGCTTACGGCAGCTTTGCCAAGCCGGGCAAGAAAAACGGCTTTCTCGGCTTTGGCGGCTGGATCAACGCCATTATCCCGGTCTTGATCGTGCCGTACTACTCGGTCATCGGCGGCTGGGTCATCAAGTATCTGTTTGAGTATCTGCGCGGCAACGCCCAGGGCCTTGCACAGGATGACTATTTCAGCGCCTTCATTGCGGACGGAGCCTCGGCGGAGATTTGCTTTCTGCTGTTTGCGCTCTTCACGCTGGGCATCATCTTTGCAGGCGTACGCAACGGCGTCGAGCGCGTCTCCAGGATCATGATGCCGGTGCTGGTGGTGCTGTCGGTCATTATCGCGGTCTACTCGATCACGAGGCCCGGCGCGCTGGCGGGCGTGGCCTACTTCCTGGTGCCCAACCCGGACAACTTCTCCTGGATGACCGTGGTCACGGCCATGGGCCAGATGTTCTACTCGCTGTCCATCGCCATGGGCATTTTGGTCACGTTCGGTTCTTACATGAAAAAGGACGTCTCGATCGAGGAATCCACCGAACACGTCGAGATTTTTGACACGATCATCGCCATCATGGCGGGCCTTATGATCATCCCGGCGGTGTTTGCTTTCTCCGGCGGCGACCCGGGCACCTTACAGGCAGGCCCGGCGTTAATGTTCATTACCATCCCCAAGGTGTTTGCCAGCATGGGGCTGGGCACGGTCGTCGGTGTGCTGTTCTTCCTGCTCGTACTGTTCGCGGCGGTCACAAGCTCGATTGCTCTGACCGAGAGCGCTGTCTCGACCTTTGAAGATGAGCTGGGCTGGGGCCGCAAAAAATCCACGGTGCTTGTCGGCGTCATCATGGTGGCGCTGGGTACGCTGTCCAGCCTGGGCTATGGCCCACTGGCGGGCGTGACCATCATCGGAATGCAGTTCCTTGACTTCTTCGACTTCCTGACCAACTCGGTCATGATGCCGATTGCGGCCATTGCTACCTGCCTGCTTGTCTCTCGCGTCATTGGCGTGGAGAAAATCGAGCAGGAGGTCGAGGCGGACGGTCAGCCCTTCCGCCGCAAGAGGATTTTTGCCTTCATGATCCGCTGGCTCTGCCCAATTTTTGCCGCCATCATCCTGGCCAGCTCGGTAGCCAACGCGTTTGGAATCATTAAGATGTGACAACAAAACAGCCTTCCCCCACAGGGGAAGGCTGTTCTTGTTGTAGGGGTCGGCGTCCTCGGCGCCCCGGGAACGTTTCCGCAGCCGTAGCGCGGCCCGGCGGGGTGAGGGCACCCATCTTACATCCCCGTGACAATGTGCATCGTAGGGCGGCATGCCCTCATGCCGCCGCCGGCAGCCGCTTACGGCTGCTTCCCCGGCGTATACCGCAAAACTTTCTCCGAGAAATTTTTGCTGAAAAACTGCACGAACGGTCCCAGCCCAAACGCACAGATCAGTGTGCCCAGACCAATCAGACCGCCCGACACAAATGTGATGACCGCGCACAGCGCGTCGGTGAAAACACGGCAGCCGAAGTAGGGGACAGGAAGGCGGTCGGCCATCATCAGCGAGAGCGCGTCATAGGGCGCAACGCCTAAATCGGCCGTCTGGTACAGCGAACACCCAAACGCCACCACCAGCACGCCCACGGCCACCCAGACCAGCTGTACAGGGAGTGTGTCCGCCGTGCCAAACACCCGGACAAGTGCGTCGTTCGTGAACGTCACAATAAACCCGATGCAAAAGCTGTTGATGATGGTGCCCAGCCCGATGTACCGCCGCCCCCAAATCAGCTGCGGTATAAACAGGAACAGATTCATGAGCACATTCTCGATGCTGAACGGCAGACCGACCAACTCCGCCAGCCGCAGGTTCAGCGCACTGATGGAGTCGTTCCCCAGGTGCGAAAACTTGAACACCGCAATGCCAATGCCGATAATGACCACGCCTGCAATCATACCCAGGATGCGGCGCAGGCTGATTTTCTGACTGAGAATATTCATGTGCAAAACTTCCTTTTCTGTATCGCCCGACTTGAAGCCTCCCCTCAAGGGGAGCCTTATGGAGTTATTTATAATAACTATCCCGTAAAATGCACCCCTTTGTCAAGGGTAAACCTGTTTAAAATATCACACCTAACCTTGTGAAAACTGCCGAAACGGGCAGGCATAACCGCTGCGCCGGATTTGTCAAGTGCGGGGAAACGGTGCAAAATCAGCAAATTGCTGAAATTTTGTTACACTGGCCCGGGCGTTCGACACAAAGAAAAAACTTCATAAAAAAGCCGAAAAAACCTTGACAGCAAGCCTTTTACCCTGTATACTAATACAGTATCACAAAAATGGAATAGAGCGCCCTAAAGGGGTTTTGCGAAATCTGCAAAATCGAAAAGTTTGTGAAAAACGACGAATATGCCGCATTTTCACAGCATGCTTTCGGGTCGCTTTCGCCAACTTTGTCAATCTATGGAATAGGAGTGGTCGCGTTTTATGGTAAAGGTCAAGCCCGTACAAAACGGCAGAACGACCCGCATGAGCTTTTCCCGCATCAACGAAGTGATTGGCATGCCCAATCTGATCGAGATCCAGAAAAACTCTTACAACTGGTTCCTGGAGGAAGGCCTGCACGAGGTTTTCCACGACATTGCCGCGATCGAGGACTACACCGGCAACCTGGTGTTGGAGTTCGTTGATTATCGGCTGGACAAGAACCCCAAATATTCTATTAAAGAATGTAAAGAGCGGGATGCCACGTATGCGGCACCCCTGTACGTCACTGCCCGTCTGTTCAACAAGCAGACCGGTGAGGTGAAGGAGCAGGAGATCTTCATGGGCGACTTCCCGCTCATGACCGATGCCGGCACCTTTATTTCCAACGGTGCAGAGCGTGCGATCGTCTCTCAGCTGGTCCGTTCTCCCGGTGTTTTCTATGGCTCCAGCAAGGACCGTACCGGCAAGGACCTGTTTACCGCCACCATGAACCCCAACCGCGGCGCATGGCTGGAGTATGAGACGGATTCCTCCGATGTGTACTATGTCCGCATCGATAAGAACCGCAAGCTGCCGGTCACCACGCTGCTGCGTGCCCTGGGCCTGTCCACCGACGAGCAGATCAAGCAGTTCTTCGGCGACTCTGAGCCGAAGATCAACGCCTCTCTCGAGAAGGACATCACCCACAACACCGAGGAAGGCCTGCTGGAGGTTTACCGCAAGCTGCGCCCCGGTGAGCCCCCGACGGTCGAGAACTCCCGCGCCCATCTGAACAACCTGTTCTTCGACCCGCGCCGCTACGACCTGGCTCGTTTCGGCCGCTACAAGATGAACAACAAGCTCAGCCTGACCCGCCGCATTGCCGGCTACAAGGCTGCTGAGGATATCATCGCCCCCCTGACCGGCGAGCTGCTGGCCGCCAAGGGCGAGAAGATCAACATGGCCAAGGCTGAGGAAATTGACAACGCCGGTGTCACCCGCGTCGTCATCCTGGTCGAGAAAAAGGGCGAGGAGCCGCGTCCGTTCATCGTCATTTCCAACGGCTGCGTCAACGCCCAGAATTTCTTCAGCTTTGACGTTGAGGCCGAGGCCGGTGTCAACGAGCGTGCCAACTTCGCCGAGATCCGTAAGATCCTCGACACCACCTCCGACGTGGAAGAGCAGAAGGAGCTGCTGCGCCAGAACCACGATGTTCTGATCAGCCGCACCGTCACCGTCGATGACATCTTCGCTTCCGTCAACTACCTGCTGGGCTTGGATCACGGCATCGGCACCACCGATGAGATCGACCACCTGGGCAACCGCCGCGTCCGCAGCGTCGGTGAGCTGCTGCAGAACCAGTTCCGCATCGGCTTCTCCCGCATGGAGCGCGTCATCCGTGAGCGCATGACCCTGCAGAACCAGGAGAACGGCGAAATCACCCCGCAAAGCCTGGTCAACATCCGCCCGGTCGTCGCCGCTATCAAGGAGTTCATCGGTTCCAGCCCGCTGTCCCAGTTCATGGACCAGAACAACCCCCTGGCCGAGCTGACCCATAAGCGTCGTCTGTCCGCTCTGGGCCCTGGCGGTCTGTCCCGTGACCGCGCAGGCTTCGAGGTCCGCGACGTTCACTACACCCACTATGGCCGTCTGTGCCCCATCGAGACGCCTGAAGGCCCGAACATCGGTCTGATTTCCTACCTGGCTACCTACGCCAAGATCAACAAGTACGGCTTTGTCGAGGCCCCCTACCGCAAGGTGGACAAGGCTACCGGCACCGTCACCGATGAAGTTATCTATATGACCGCCGACGAGGAGGACGAGTACATCGTCGCCCAGGCCAACGAGCCGCTGGACGAGAACAACCACTTCGTCCGTACCCGCGTTTCCGGCCGTCACCGCAACGATATCCAGGAGTTCGACGCTTCTCAGGTCGATTTCATGGACGTTTCTCCCCGCATGATGGTTTCCGTCGCTACGGCCTGCATTCCGTTCCTGGAGAATGATGACTGTAACCGTGCTCTGATGGGCTCCAACATGCAGCGCCAGGCTGTGCCTCTGATGGTCACCCAGCAGCCGCTGGTCGCCACCGGCATGGAGTACAAGGCTGCCACCGACTCCGGTGTCTGCGTCTTGGCCGCCCGCGACGGCACGGTTGAGTATGTGGATGCTGAAAAGGTCGTTGTCCGCTGCGCAGACGGTTCTGCCGATACCTACGAACTCATCAAGTTCATGCGCTCCAACCAGGGCAACTGCAACAACCAGCGCCCCATCGTCAATGTGGGCGAGACCGTCAAGGCCGGCGACGTGCTGGCGGACGGCCCCGCGACCCGCAACGGCGAGATCAGCCTGGGCAAGAACGCCCTGGTCGGCTTCATGACCTGGGAGGGCTACAACTACGAGGACGCCGTTCTGCTGAACGAGAAGCTCGTCCGCGAGGATGTCTACACCTCTATCCATATCGAAGAGTACGAGACCGAGGCCCGCGACACCAAGCTCGGACCTGAGGAAATCACCCGCGATATCCCGAACGTCGGCGACGACGCTCTGAAAGATCTGGACGACCGCGGCATCATCCGCATCGGTGCTGAGGTCAAGACCGGCGACATCCTCGTCGGCAAGGTCACCCCGAAGGGCGAGACCGAGCTGACCGCCGAGGAACGCCTGCTGCGCGCCATCTTCGGCGAGAAGGCCCGCGAAGTCCGTGACACCTCCCTGCGCGTGCCCCACGGCGCCTACGGCATTGTTGTTGACGTCAAGGTCTTTACCCCCGAGAACAGCGACGAGCTGCAGCCCGGCGTGCGTATGTGCGTGCGCTGCTACATCGCCCAGAAGCGTAAGATCAGCGTCGGCGATAAGATGGCTGGCCGTCACGGCAACAAGGGCGTTGTTTCCCGCATCCTGCCGCAGGAGGATATGCCCTTCCTGCCCGACGGCACCCCGTTGGACATCGTGCTGAACCCCCTGGGCGTTCCTTCCCGTATGAACATCGGTCAGGTGCTGGAAGTCAACCTGGGCTATGTCGCCAAGGCGCTGGGCTGGAAGGTCCAGACCCCCGTTTTCGACGGCGCACACGAGTCCGACCTGCGTGACTGCTTCGCCGAGGCCCGCGATAAGTGGCATGGCGAGAACGCCCCCGAGTACCCGACCCACCTCGACCGCTTGATGGGTGAGAAGGGCCACGTCATCGACTTCTCCAAGATCGACCTAACCGACGACGGCAAGACCACCGTTTACGACGGTCGTACCGGCGAGCAGTTCCCCAACAAGGTCACGGTAGGCTATATGTACTACCTCAAGCTGCATCACCTGGTTGACGATAAGATTCACGCACGTTCCACCGGCCCCTACTCCATGGTCACCCAGCAGCCTCTGGGCGGCAAGGCACAGTTCGGCGGCCAGCGCTTCGGCGAGATGGAAGTCTGGGCGCTGGAAGCCTACGGCGCCGCTTACACCCTGCAGGAGATCCTGACCATCAAGTCCGACGACGTCGTGGGCCGTGTCAAGACCTACGAGGCCATCGTCAAGGGTGAGCCGATCCCGCGTCCCGGTATCCCCGAGAGCTTCCGCGTTATGCTCAAAGAGCTGCAGAGCCTGGGCCTGGATATCGTTGTGCAGGATAAGGAAGGCAACGCCGTCGATATGCGTCAAGAGTTTGACGATGATGACAGCAGCTTTGAGAACAATGACTACGACCTGGGCGACAACGTCATGGTCGAAAGTGAGCTGCAGGACGATTACAGCGTCAAGGATGCCGACGAAGGCTTTGACGATGATCTGGACGAGGATGCAGGCCCCACGGCTGACGACCTCGCTGCGATCGAGTCTGATTCCTTCGACGACTGATTGAGAGTGTATCGTGTGTCATATTGAATTTGAGAGGGTTCGCTGAATGGAAAATAAAGAATTCGATTCTATTAAGATCGGCCTTGCCTCCCCGGACCAGATCCGTGCCTGGAGCTACGGCGAGGTCACCAAGCCCGAAACCATCAACTACCGCACCCTGAAGCCGGAGCGCGACGGCCTGTACTGCGAGCGCATTTTTGGACCTACCAAGGACTGGGAGTGCCACTGCGGCAAGTACAAGCGCATCCGTTACAAGGGCAAGATCTGCGACAAGTGCGGCGTTGAAGTCACCCGCGCCAAGGTCCGCCGTGAGCGCATGGGCCACATCGAGCTGGCTGCACCGGTTTCCCACATCTGGTACTTCAAGGGCATTCCCAGCCGCATCGGCCTGATGCTGGACATCAGCCCCCGCCAGCTGGACAAGGTGCTGTATTTCGCCAACTACATTGTCACCGACCCCGGTTTCACGCCGCTGGAGAAAAAGCAGCTGCTGACCGAGCGCGAGTACAAGGAAATGCGCGAAAAGTACGAGGATACGTTTGAAGCCGGCATGGGTGCTGAAGCCATCCAGAAGCTGTTGGCTGAGATCGACCTCGACAAACTGAGCAAAGAACTGCGCGAAGAGTTGGAGCATGCCAACGGCCAGAAGCGCGTCCGTCTGCTGAAGCGTTTGGAGTGCGTTGAGAGCTTCCTCGAGAGCAACCAGCGCCCCGAGTGGATGATCATGACGGTCATCCCGGTCATCCCGCCGGATCTGCGCCCCCTGCTGCAGCTGGACGGCGGCCGTTTTGCGACCTCCGACCTGAACGATCTGTACCGCCGCGTCATCAACCGCAACAACCGCCTGAAGCGCCTGCTGGAACTCGGTGCGCCTGACATCATTGTCCGCAACGAGAAGCGTATGCTGCAGGAGGCTGTGGACGCCCTGATCGACAACGGCCGCCGCGGCCGCCCGGTCACCGGTGCCAACAACCGTGCGCTGAAGTCCCTGTCCGATATGCTGAAAGGCAAGCAGGGCCGCTTCCGCCAGAACCTGCTGGGCAAGCGTGTTGACTACTCTGGCCGTTCCGTTATCGTCGTCGGCCCCGAGCTGAAGATGTACCAGTGCGGTCTGCCTAAGGAGATGGCCCTCGAGCTGTTCAAGCCCTTCGTCATGAAGGACCTGGTCGAGAAGGAGAAGGCCAACAACATCAAGTCCGCCCGCAAGATGGTCGAGCGCGCCCGCCCTGAGGTCTGGGACTCCCTCGAGACCGTTATCAAGGGCCACCCGGTCCTGCTGAACCGTGCACCTACGCTGCACCGTCTGGGCATCCAGGCCTTTGAGCCTGTCCTGGTCGAGGGCCGTGCCATCAAGCTGCACCCCCTGGTCTGCACTCCCTTCAACGCCGACTTCGACGGAGACCAGATGGCTGTCCATCTGCCGCTGTCCACCGAGGCCCAGCGCGAAGCCAAGATGCTGATGCTGGCCTCCGGCAACCTGCTGAAGCCCTCTGACGGCGAGCCCGTCACCGTGCCCACGCAGGATATGATCCTGGGCAGTTACTACCTGACCCTGGTCAACCCCGACGATAAGGGCCACGGCAAGATCTTCCGTGATGAAGCCGAGGCTATGATGGCCTACTCTGAGGGCCTTATCACCCTGCAGGCACCCATCAAGGTGCGCCGCACGATGGTCTTTGACGGCGTGGAGGAGACCGGCCTGGTCGATACCACGATGGGCCAGATCATCTTCAATAACCCCATCCCGCAGGATCTGGGCTATGTCGACCGCACCGACCCGGCAACGAAGTTCGACTACGAGATGAACCCCCGCACGCTGAAGATCGCTTCCGGCGGCAAGAGCGATAAGCTGACGAAGAAGGGCCTGCCCGACATCATCAGCCGCTGCCTGACCAAGCATGGCACCAAGACCTGCGCTATGATGCTGGATCAGATCAAGGCCCAGGGCTACAAATACTCCACCCTGTCCGCTATCACCGTCGCCGTTCCCGATGCTATCATGCCCGAGGAAAAGCCGGAGATTCTGGCTGCCGCCGACAAGAAGATCGAGAAGGTCATGAAGAACTTCAACCGCGGCCTGATCTCCGACGAGGAGCGCTACCGCAAGACGGTCGAGATCTGGCAGGCTGCCACGGAGGAAGTCTCCGAGGCTCTGAGCGACAACCTGAAGAAGAACCACCAGCGCAACCCCATCTATATGATGTCCGATTCCGGTGCCCGTGGTTCTATGGACCAGATCAAGCAGCTGGCCGGTATGCGCGGCCTGCTGGCGAACACGGCCGGTAAGACGCTGGAAATGCCTATCCGCGCCAACTATCGTGAAGGCCTGAATATCCTGGAATACTTCATCTCTTCTCGAGGCGCTCGTAAGGGCCTGGCTGATACCGCTCTGCGTACCGCTGACTCTGGTTACCTGACCCGCCGTCTGGTCGATGTCTCCCAGGAAGTTATCATCCGTGAGGAAGACTGCCACGCCACCGAGGGTATCTGGGTCCGTGAGATCAGCGAGGGCAACTCTGTCGTTGAGAGCTTCAAGGAGCGCTTGAACGGCCGTTACGCCCTGCATGATGTCCATGATCCTGCCACTGGCGAGCTGCTCGTCAGCAAGGACAAGATGATGGATATGTTCGACGCTGAAAAGATCGTCAACGCCGGCATCACCGAGCTGGAGATTCGCTCCGTCATGACCTGCCGTGCGCATGTCGGCGTCTGCGCCCGCTGCTACGGCTCCAATATGTCCAATGGCCAGTGCGTCAAGGTCGGTGAGTCTGTCGGTATCATCGCTGCTGAGTCCATCGGCGAGCCCGGTACCCAGCTGACCATGCGTACCTTCCATACCGGCGGTATCGCATCTGCCGAAGATATCACCCAGGGTCTTCCCCGCGTTGAGGAATTGTTCGAGAGCCGCCGTCCCAAGGCCATGGCTATCATGACCGAGATTGGTGGTACTGTCCACATCGACGACACCAAAAAGAGCCGCCATGCCGAGATTACCGGCGTGGACGAGAACGGCGCCCCTGTCACTAAGAGCTACCTGATTCCCTTCGGCCAGCGCCTGAAGGTCATGGAGGGCGACGAGGTCGCCAAGGGTGCTCTGCTGACCGAAGGCCATGCGTATCCGCAGGATATCCTGGCCGTCCAGGGCCCCATCGCTACCCAAAACTACCTCATCAGCGAGGTTCAGAAGGTTTACCGTCTGCAGGGTGTTGACATCAACGATAAGCATATCGAAGTCATCGTCCGCCAGATGATGCGCAAGGTTCGTCTGGAGGATGTCGGCTCTGCTGATCAGATCATCGCCGAGCTGGATACCCTCAAGAAGAACGGCCAGATCGAGGGCGCTACCGAGACCGCCGTCAACGCAGGCCTCGAGGCTGCCAAGCTGCTGGATTGCCTGAGCACGACCCGCTTCCTGAACGGTGGCGTTGTCAACCGCCGCGATGTGATGATCGTGAACGAGGAAATTCAGAAACGCATCGACGCAGGCCAGACCGACCTCAAGCTGGTTCAGGCCAGCCAGGTGCTGCTGGGCATCACTAAGTCCAGCCTGGCTACCGACTCCTTCCTGTCCGCCGCTTCCTTCCAGGAGACCACCCGTGTCCTGACCGAGGCTGCCATCAAGGGCAAGGTCGACCCGCTGGCCGGCCTGAAGGAAAACGTCATTATCGGTAAGCTCATTCCCGCCGGTACCGGTCTGCCGGAGGTCGAGGAGGAGCTGGTCCAGGCAGAGATCGCCCGTGACGCTGCCGAAGCCGCCTACGACCACTAATCCATAAAAAGTAAAATGCCCCACCGCTAACCCGCGGTGGGGCATTTTTGGTGGTGCCCATCCGTCCACGATTGACACACACTTGTAAAACGGTTATAATAAATTAACCAGACCATGCAAAGGGAAGTGACACCATGCTGTTTCTGCAATACCCGCCGTGTTCTACCTGCCAAAAGGCCAAAAAATGGCTGGACGACCACGGCATTGCCTACACCGCCCGCCATATCAAGGCGGATAATCCTACCGCCGACGAGCTGCGCGCCTGGATCGCCCAAAGCGGCCTGCCCATCAAGCGGTTCTTCAACACTAGCGGCCTTGTCTACAAAAATTTGGGTCTGAAAGACAAGCTGCCCACCATGACCGAGGACGAGCAGATCGCCCTGCTGGCATCGGACGGTATGCTCGTCAAGCGCCCCCTGCTGGTGGCGGACGACTTCGTCCTGCCTGGCTTCAAACCCGCCGAATGGGAGAAGGCGCTTTTGTAAACGCATATCCTCTGTTCTGCAAAACCATATTAATAAGGAGAAAACCATGGCTGAAATTTTAAAAGACCGCAGCGAACTCGACACGCAGTTCCAGTGGGACCTGACCCCGATGTTTGAGAACGACGACGCCTGGGAAGCCACCCTCGCCAGCCTCGACGCAGATATTGAGAGTCTGTCCGCCTTTGCTGGCAAACTGAACGATGCCGTTACCATCGGTGCGTACCTCGATGCCTCCACCGAGGTGGGCCGCAAGGTCGAGCGCCTGTACTGCTATGCCTCTCAGCGCCACGACGAGGACACCCGCGACGACAAGGCTCAGAGTATGTATGCCCGCGTCGGCAGCAAGTACGTCAAGATGGCTGCCGCCCTGTCCTTCGCCCAGCCCGAAATCCTGTCCCTGCCCGAGGAGACGCTGACTGCTATCGTCAGCGACCCTGCCGTCGCCGACTACAAGTTCAACCTCGAGGATCTGCTGCGCAGCAAGCCCCACACCCTGACCAAGGCTGAGGAAAAGCTGCTGGCCAGCTTTGGCGAGGTCATGTCCGCGCCCTCCGAGGCCTACCACAATTTGGAGGATGCCGACCTGCTGTTTGATGCCGTCAAGAACGGCGCAGGAGAGACTGTCGAGGTCACCGGCTCCAACTTTGTGCCTCTGGAAATGGGCACCGACCGTGTTCTGCGCGAGAACGCTTTCCACAGCTACTACAAGAGCTACCGCGAGCACATCAACACCTTCGCGGCCATGTACAGCGGCGCCATCAAGGCCGCCACCGCCGAGGCTGCTGCCCGCAATTATCCGTCCTCCCGCGCCATGGCTATGGCAGGGGAGAACGTGCCCGCCGAGGTCTATGACAATCTCATTGCGACCGTCCGCAAGCATATGCCTGCCATGCACCGCTATGTCCGCCTGCGCAAAAAGATGTTGGGCGTTGATGAGCTGCATTTCTACGACGTCTACGCCCCGCTGGTCGGCGACCTGAAAAAATCCTACACCTACGAGACCGCGCAGGAAATGGTGCTGAAAGCCGTTGCCCCCCTGGGCGAAGACTACCAGGAAACTGTCCGCAAGGCATACGCTGAGCGTTGGATCGACGTTTACCCCAACCGCGGCAAGCGCGGCGGTGCCTACTCCGGCGGCTGCTATGACTCCAACCCCTATATCCTGCTGAATTTCAGCGGCACGCTGGACAGCGTCTCCACCCTGGCGCACGAGATGGGCCACACCATCCACAGCTGGCGATCCCGCCAGCACCAGCCGCCGCAGTACGCGGACTATACGCTGTTCGTCGCTGAGGTCGCGTCCACCGTCAACGAGAACCTGCTCATTGAGCAGCTGCTCCAGAACGAGAACGACCCCCAGACCCGCCTGTACCTGCTGAACCAGTACCTCGAGAACTTCAAGGGCACCGTCTACCGCCAGACGATGTTTGCTGAATTTGAGCGCGAGGCACATGCGATGGTCGAGCGCGGCGAGGCCTTGAACGCCGCTGCCCTGAACGCCCTGTACAAGCGCCTGGTCATGGATTACTTCGGTGAGGATATGGTCATTGATGAGGAGATCCAGTATGAGTGGGCGCGCATCCCGCACTTCTACCGTCCGTTCTACGTCTACAAGTACGCAACCGGCTACTCCACCGCCGTGGCTCTGTCCGAGGGCATCCTGAAAGAGGGCGAGCCCGCCGTCAAGCGCTACAAGGAGTTCCTGTCGATGGGCGGCAGCGCCTATCCGTTGGATGAACTGCGCCATGCTGGCGTGGATCTGGCCACCCCTGCGCCGGTCGATGCGGCTCTTGAGAAGTTTGAGCGCATTTTGGATGACGCCGAGGCAACACTGGCGAAGCTGCAGTAAGCCTGTCCCTGCAACCGGGTAGGGATTGTAGGGGCCGCACATGTGCGGCCCGCAACCCTCCGGCAGGCGCCTGTTCACCTTACATGAGCGGGCCGGGCATGCCCGGCCCCTACAGACGCAATACACCAAAAAGAGGAGCGCCCTCCGCGGGCGCTCCTCTTTAATAATAGGTATACGATGTTACTTGCCCAGAACTGCCTTGATGTAGGCGGCCTCACGGGCTGCAATCTGATCCTGATATGCCTTTACGGCTTTGGCGTAGGCGGCCTCACGCTGATCGGCGGAAGCTTGCGCGGCCTTGCCGGCGGCAATTACGGCGGCTACTCTGGCGTCAGCCTGAGCCTGAGCGGCCTTGCCAGCGGCGATGACAGCCAGGCAATCTGCGTCGGCCTTCGCCTGGGCAGCCTTGGCGGCCTTCAAAATCGCGGCGCTGTCGGCGTCAGCCTTTGCCTTTGCATTCTTGGCGTAGGCATCGACCGCAGCCGTGTAAGCGGCTTCTTTGGCGGCAATCTGGGCCTGATAAGCCTTCACGGCGGCAATGTAGTCACTGTTGGCATCTGCAAAAACAGGCACAGCGAGCAGCGATACCATGCACAGGGAAATCAAAACAGCAAGGAATTTTTTCATAATCGATACCTCCTCAAAATATGTGGCAGATAAGTGTCGCCCGGGGACGCCCCGGACTTGTCTGTACCCTCATTATAACAAAACGGGGAACAGGATGCAACAGAAATCGACTCGTCAAAATCATAAATCTGAACGCTGTATTTTGTGCATAATGTATATTTGTCTCTGCAGTATGGACAAAACATACAAGATATGGCGCACCCGGCACGGCGCAGGGGAGCGCGGCTGCCCTTATTCTATGCACAGACTTTCCGAAACGTGCCCCGATTGGGCGGGCCAGGACAAGAATTGCACATTTTGCTTCAGAAACGAAAAATTCTCCGTATTGCACGATTTTTTCAAGATTTTTTTGGCAATACTCTTGACAATCCGGTCGGAATGCTGTAATATAATCATTGCGTGAGTTGCGGGGTATAGTGCGGCCATTCGGCAGTACAAACCGCAAAAAAGCGCGTGAATAAGTGAAGAAAGGAGAAAAGAAATGCCTACTTTTAACCAGCTCGTGCGCAAAGGCCGTGAGGTCCTGGTCAAAAAGAGCACTGCACCTGCCCTTCTGAAGAGCTACAACTCCCAGAAAAAGGAGTACACCAACCTGAACAGCCCGCAGAAGCGTGGTGTCTGCACTGCTGTGCGTACCATGACCCCCAAAAAGCCTAACTCTGCTCTGCGTAAAGTTGCCCGTGTCCGCCTCACGAATGGTATCGAGGTCACCTCTTACATTCCCGGTATCGGCCATAACCTGCAGGAGCACAGCGTTGTTCTGATCCGCGGCGGTCGTGTCAAGGATCTGCCCGGTGTCCGTTACCACATCATCCGTGGTACGCTGGATACCCAGGGTGTTGCGAACCGTAACCAGGCCCGCAGCAAATACGGTGCTAAGCGCCCCAAGGCCGGTGCCAAGAAGTAAGGAAACATCTTTTCGCCATAAAATAGGCCAACGCCTTTTTTGTGGCACAACGGGAGTTTCTTAACTTTCGAGTACCGATGATATCATTTATGTGAAGGAGGGAAGAAAGATGCCCAGAAGAGGTAATGTCGCGAAACGCGAAGTTCTGGCCGATCCTATTTACAATTCCAAGGTTGTCACCCGCCTGGTCAACTACATCATGCTGGATGGCAAGAAAGGTGTTGCTCAGGAGATCGTTTACGATGCATTCAACATCGTGAAGGAAAAGACCGGCAACGACCCGCTCGAGATGTTCGAGAAGGCTATGGAGAACATCATGCCTAACCTCGAGTGCAAGACCCGCCGTGTCGGCGGCGCTAACTACCAGGTCCCCCTGGAGGTCAGCCCCGCTCGCCGCGAGACCCTCGGTCTGCGCTGGCTGACTGCTTACAGCCGCGCCCGTGGCGAGAAGACCATGTCTGCTCGTCTGGCTGCTGAGATCATCGACGCCACCAACGGTGTCGGCGGTTCTGTCAAGAAGCGCGAGGATACGCACAAGATGGCCGAGGCCAACAAGGCTTTTGCCCACTATCGTTATTGATTCGCTGTCGAGGAGGTTTAAGCCATGGCTACGCCGAGAGATGTATCTCTTGCAATGACCCGTAATATCGGTATCATGGCCCACATCGACGCAGGTAAGACCACCACCACCGAGCGTATCCTGTACTACACCGGTATCAACCATAAGATCGGTGAAGTTCATGACGGCGCTGCTACGATGGACTGGATGGAACAGGAGCAGGAGCGTGGTATCACCATCACCTCCGCTGCTACCACCTGCTATTGGAGCCATACCGAGACCCAGCACGATCCGGCTCTCTTCAAGAAGAACCGTCATCGTATCAACATCATCGACACCCCGGGCCACGTTGACTTCACCGTTGAGGTTCAGCGTTCCCTGCGCGTTCTGGACGGTTCTGTTACCGTTCTGGCCGCTAAGGGCGGTGTTGAGCCGCAGTCTGAGACCGTTTGGCGTCAGGCTGACGAGTACAAGGTTCCCCGCATGGTTTACGTCAACAAGATGGATACCATGGGTGCCGATTTCTACCGCTGCGTTCAGATGCTCCATGATCGTCTGCACGCAAACGGTGTGCCCATCCAGCTGCCCGTTGGCCAGGAGGATACCTTCAAGGGTATTATCGACCTGATCGATATGCAGGCTGACATCTACTATGATGACATGGGCAATGACGTCCGCGTTGAGCCTATCCCTGAGGATATGCAGGAGAAGGCCCAGGAGTACCATGACAAGCTGATCGAGGCTGTTGCTGAGACCGACGAAGAGCTGATGATGAAGTACCTGGAAGGCGAAGAGCTGACCAAGGAAGAAATCAAGGCTGCTCTGCGTAAGGCTACCATCTCCAACGAGATCGTGCCTGTTGTCTGCGGCTCCTCCTACAAGAACCGCGGCGTTCAGAAGCTGCTGGATGCCATTGTTGACTACATGCCGGCTCCTACCGACGTTGCAGCCATCAAGGGCACCAACCCCGAGACCGGCGAGGAGGAGGATCGTGTCTCCTCCGACGACCAGCCGTTCGCAGCTCTGGCCTTCAAGATCATGACTGACCCGTATGTCGGTAAGCTCTGCTTCTTCCGTGTGTACTCCGGTACGCTGGACGCAGGCACCACCGTCTACAACTCTGTCAAGGATAACAACGAGCGTATCGGCCGTATCCTGCAGATGCACGCCAACAACCGTAAGGATATCGAGACCGTTTACGCTGGTGATATCGCGGCTGCTGTCGGTCTGAAGAATACCACCACCGGTGACACGCTGTGCGACGAGAAGCACCCCATCATTCTGGAGTCCATGAACTTCCCGGAGCCCGTTATCCGCGTTGCCATCGAGCCCAAGACCAAGGCCGGCTCTGAGAAGATGGGCATTGCGCTGGCAAAGCTCGCTGAAGAGGATCCGACCTTCCGCACCTGGACCGATGAAGAGACCGGTCAGACCATCATCGCCGGTATGGGCGAGCTCCATCTGGAGATCATCGTCGACCGTCTGCTCCGCGAGTTCAAGGTCGAGGCCAACGTTGGTGCTCCCCAGGTTGCTTACCGCGAGACCATTCGCAAGGAAGCCAACCAGGAGACCAAGTACGCCCGCCAGTCTGGTGGTAAGGGCCAGTATGGTCACGTTAAGATCAAGCTGGAGCCCAACCCCGGCAAGGGTTATGAGTTCGTCAACGGTGTCGTTGGCGGCGCTATCCCGAAGGAATATATCCCCGCTGTTGACAATGGTATCCAGGGCGCGATGAAGTCCGGCGTTCTCGCTGGCTATCCCGTCGTTGATGTCAAGGTCACCCTGTGGGATGGTTCTTATCATGAGGTCGACTCCTCTGAAATGGCGTTCTCCATCGCCGGTTCTATGGCATTCAAGGATGCTATGAAGAAGTGCGATCCCGTCATCATGGAGCCCATCATGAAGGTCAACGTTATCGTGCCTGATGAGTACATGGGCAACGTTATCGGCGACCTGAACAGCCGCCGCGGCCAGATCACCAACCAGGAGTCTCAGGACGGTACCGCCCGCGTGACTGCTATGGTTCCTCTGTCCGAGATGTTCGGCTACGCCACCGACCTGCGTTCCAAGACCCAGGGCCGTGGCCAGTACTCCATGGAGCCTGATGAGTATCAGCAGGTTCCCAAGAGCGTTGCCGACAAGATCATGGCCGAGCGCGCTCACAAAGTGTAATTTTTAAGTCATACTTCATAAATTATACTTGCAATTTCTCTTTAAATTTTGTATGATAGTCTTACGCAAGACTACCAATATGTTTTAATTAAAGGAGGACACTTCCAATGGCTGAAAAGGAAAAATTTGACCGCTCTTTGGAGCACGTCAACATTGGTACCATTGGTCACGTTGACCATGGTAAGACTACCCTGACCGCTGCCATCACCAAGACTCTGGCTCTGAAGGGCGACGCCGACTTCATGGATTACTCCAGCATCGACAAGGCTCCCGAGGAGAAGGCTCGTGGTATCACGATCAACACCGCTCACGTTGAGTACCACACCGAGAAGCGTCACTACGCCCACGTTGACTGCCCGGGCCATGCTGACTACATCAAGAACATGATCACCGGTGCTGCTCAGATGGACGGTGCTATCCTGGTCGTCGCTGCTACCGATGGTCCCATGCCCCAGACCCGTGAGCACATCCTGCTCGCCCGTCAGGTCGGCGTGCCCAAGATCGTTGTCTTCATGAACAAGTGCGACATGGTCGACGACGAGGAGCTGCTGGATCTGGTCGAGATGGAGATCCGTGAGCTGCTGAGCGAGTACGACTTCGATGGCGACAACACCCCCATCATCCGTGGTTCTGCTCTGAAGGCTCTGGAGTCCACCAGCACCGATCCTAACGCCCCCGAGTACAAGTGCATTTGGGAGCTGATGGACGCTGTTGACAGCTACATCCCCACTCCTGACCGTGCTGCTGACAAGCCCTTCCTGATGCCCGTTGAGGACGTCATGACCATTTCTGGCCGTGGCACCGTCGCCACCGGTCGTGTCGAGCGTGGTACTGCCCACGTCGGCGACCAGATGGAGATCGTCGGTATCAAGGAAGAGAAGATGACCACCACCATCACCGGCCTGGAGATGTTCCGCAAGAGCCTGGAGTTCGCTCAGGCTGGCGACAACATCGGCGCCCTGCTGCGTGGTGTTGACCGCGACCAGATCGAGCGTGGCCAGTGCCTGTGCCAGCCCGGTTCTGTTCACCCCCACACCACCTTCGACGGCCACGTTTACGTCCTGAAGAAGGAAGAGGGCGGCCGTCACACCCCGTTCTTCAACAACTATCGTCCTCAGTTCTACTTCCGCACCACCGACGTTACCGGCATCATCACCCTGCCCGAGGGCACTGAGATGTGCATGCCCGGCGACAACGTCGATATGCACGTTGAGCTGATCACCCCCGTCGCCATGGAAGAGGGCCTGCGTTTCGCTATCCGCGAGGGCGGCCACACCGTTGGTTCCGGCGTTGTTTCCAAGATCGAGAAGTAATTTCTTGCTCTGAAAAGCAATACTAAGGGCGCTGTCCGTAAGGGCAGTGCCCTTTTTTGTGTTGGAAACCGATGTTTGTAGGGGGCGGCGTCCTCGACGCCCCGCAGAGTGGACAAGCTCCCTCCCTGCAATAGAACACATCCCTCTGCGTTTGTGCACCATCCACAAACGCAGAGGGATTTTTTTGCGGAAGAAGTCAAATAAATCCTATAAACCTATTGACATTCTGGGTAAATAGGTATATTATACAGGCATCGGGTTTGAACAAAGGCAAACCAAAAACCAGAAAGGGGAACGCTGCCATGTCTGCTATGTGTTGTTGTCGTATGTACTGTCACCGGGCATGGTCTATGGGGCGCACCAGCACCCCTATGTGTTGAACCTGACCTTCGTCCGGGAACTTTCGTTACGAAAGCCCGGATTTTTTTGTACCCAAATTTGTTCATAACCCGATAGGGAAGGGGAGACTTTCGTGAATTGGAATGTGATCGCACAATACCTGCCACTGTACAAAAAGGCCGCGTGGCTGACCCTGCGCCTTGGCCTGGCAGGCATCGTGATCGCAATAGTCGTCGGGCTGGTCTGTGCGCTGGTCCAGTATTACAAGGTGCCTGTGCTGCGCCGCATCGTGGGGGCCTACATCGAGCTCAGCCGCAATACGCCGTTGCTGGTGCAACTGTTCTTTATCTATTATGGCCTGCCGAAAATCGGCATCAAGACCAACGCCGAAATCTGCGGAATTGCGGGTCTGGCGTTCCTGGGCGGCAGCTACATGGCGGAGGCGTTCCGCAGCGGGTTGGAATCCATTGAGCCGATTCAGACCGAGAGCGCCATGAGCCTGGGCATGGACCACGCGCAGACGATGCGTTACATCATCTTGCCGCAGGCTATGTCCATCAGTGTGCCGGCGTTCGTCGCCAACGTCATTTTCCTGCTGAAGGAGACAAGCGTGTTCAGCGCCATCAGCCTGATGGATCTGATGTTCACCGCGAAAGACCTCATCGGCCTGTACTACAAAACCACCGAGTGCCTGTTCCTGCTGGTGGTCTTTTACCTGCTGATTCTGCTGCCGGTGTCGCTGCTGGGCAGTTGGCTGGAAAGGAGGCTGCGCTATGCCGGATTTGGGGCTTAACGTACTGCTCAAGGGCAAAAACGCGGCCCGCCTGCTGGGTGGCCTGTGGGTGGCCCTGCGCATCAGCCTGATTTCCGTCGTCATCAGCATCCCGCTGGGCATCCTGCTGGGCGTGCTGATGAGCGGCAAGAATCCCATCGTCAAAGCTATTCTCCGCGTGTATCTGGAAATCATCCGCATCATGCCGCAGATGGTGCTGCTGTTCCTTGTGTTCTTTGGCACCACCCGCGCCTGGGGGTGGGATCTCTCGGGCGAGACAGCGTCCATCATCGTTTTTGTGCTGTGGGGCACAGCAGAGATGAGCGACCTCGTGCGCGGGGCGCTGATCTCCATTCCCAAGCACCAATACGAGAGCAGCGAGGCGCTGGGCCTGACGAAGGGTCAGACCTACCTGTACATTATCATCCCGCAGACGGTGCGCCGCCTGATCCCACTGAGCATCAACCTCATCACCCGCATGATCAAAACCACCAGCCTGGTGCTGATGATTGGTGTCGTTGAGGTGCTGAAGGTTGCGCAGCAGATTATTGAAGCCAACCGTATGTCCAGCCCGAACGCTGCGTTTGGCATCTACCTGGTGGTGTTCCTGCTGTATTTCCTGGCCTGCTGGCCCATCAGCCTGCTGGCATCGTACTTAGAGAAAAAGTGGAGGTAAAAACCATGGCAGAACCAATTTTGACTGTGGAGCATCTTGTCAAGGGCTATGGTGAAAATACCGTTCTGGACGATGTCGGCCTGGCTGTCCGCCCCGGTGAAGTCATTGTGGTCGTCGGCCCCAGCGGCTGCGGAAAAAGTACGCTGCTGCGGTGCATCAACGCCCTGGAACCTACCCAGAGCGGCCGCGTGCGGCTGGGCAACGAGACGGTTGCCTACGGCGGCAAGGGACTTACCAGCCTGCGGCAGCGCATTGGCATGGTGTTCCAAAGCTATGAACTGTTCCCGCACCTGACTGTGCTGGACAACGTGATGCTGGCTCCCCAAAAGGTGGCCAAGCGCCCGAAAGCCGAGGTGCAGCAGGAAGCCGAGAACCTGCTGCACCGCGTAGGTCTGCTGGGCAAGGCCAAGAGCTACCCGCGTGAGCTGTCCGGCGGCCAGAAGCAGCGCGTCGCCATTGTCCGTGCGCTGGCTATGCACCCCGAGATTTTGCTGTTCGACGAGGTGACAGCCGCCCTGGACCCCGAAATGGTTCGCGAGGTGCTGGACGTCATGTTGGATCTTGCGAAGCAGGGCCGCACGATGATCATTGTCACCCACGAAATGCAGTTTGCCCGCGCGATCGCCGACCGGGTCATCTTCCTGGACGGCGGCAAAATTGTAGAGGAAGGCACGCCGGAGGAGTTCTTCGACCACCCCAAGACCGAGCGCGCCCAGAAGTTCTTGCGGACCTTCACGTTTGACAGCGTGAAGTGAAAATCGTTGTAGGGTGGGGTACTCTCACCTCGCCGCACATAGAGGAAAGTATATAAAGGTTAAAAGGAGTGTACCATCATGAAAAAGTTTACCAAAGTGACCGCTGCGGCATTGGCCGCGACCCTCAGCTTGTCCCTGGCCGCCTGCGGCAGCAGCGCCAGCACCGATGCAGCCTCCACCGCATCCGCTGACGGCGTTGTCTACCGCGCGCTGGACGAGATCAAGGCCGACGGCACCATCAACATCGGCGTTTTCTCCGACAAGAACCCGTTCGGCTACGTTGACGAGAACGGCGAGTATCAGGGCTACGACATCTACTTCGGCAACCGCCTGGCCGAGGATCTCGGCGTCAAGGTCAACTACGTCTCCACCGAGGCCGCCAACCGCATTGAGTACCTGCAGACAGGCAAGGTGGACGTCATCCTGGCAAACTTCACCGTCACGCCGGAGCGTGCCGAGGAAGTGGATTTTGCGCTGCCCTACATGAATGTCGCGCTGGGCGTTGTCTCCCCGGATTCCAGTGTCGTCACTACGCTGGACAACTGGAATGCCGATGACCAGATGATCGTCATTTCCGGCACCACCGCCGAGACCTATCTGACCCAGAACTACCCCGACATCCCGCTGCAGAAGTACGATTCCTACGCCACTGCCAAGAGCGCCCTGGAGAACGGCGGCGTGGCCTGGGCCAACGATAACACCGAGGTCATCGCCTTCGCAAAGCAGAACCCCGGCTACACCGTTGGCATCCCCTCTCTGGGCAGCCAGGATACCATCGCCCCGGCCGTCAGCAAGGGCAATGAGACGCTGCTGAACGCCATCAACGACGAGATCAAGGCGCTGGGAGAGGAGAACTTCTTCCACAAGGACTATGAGGCTACACTCGTTGACACCTATGGCACCGACTACGAGAACAGCCTTGTCGTCGAGGGTGGCGTGACGAGCGCCAACTAAATAAGGCTTCTCCCTTGGGAGAAGCTGTCCGCGGAGCAGGCTCGCCAGGCAACCTTTGAATGGGATACAGCCGCAAGCTCACCCCCCTCATCCGGCCCTGCGGGGCCACCTTTCCCCAAGGGGGAAGGCATAAAGAAAAGCGGCAGACTATGCACGGTCTGCCGCTTTTTCTATACAGGCTATTCTACCCCAAATTCAGCCTTTACGCGGGCCAGCATCTCCCGCTGGGCGTTGGCCTCGGTGTCGTTGTCCACGCTGCCAAAGGCACGCTGGGCGGCGCTGCCGGGGCCGGTGGAGCCGTACTCGCCGAAGCGGGCGGTCTTTTCGTTCTCGGGGTCACGCCAGTTGTCCCAGCCGTCGGTGCAGACTTCGTCGCTCAACACGCAGTCCAGCCAGTAGCAGGCCGCGTCAGCCCGCCAGGGGCGGCCCAGATAGACGCTGCCGGGCGCGGCGCTACCCTGTACGGTACAGTTCACAAACAGGTAGCCGGGCTTGCCAGCGGGCGTGCTGGGGGCTGTGATGTAGCAGATGCCGGTGGCGTGGTGCCACGGCTCAATGCGGCAGCGGTCAAACACCGCGTTCGCGCCGCCGAAGATAAAGTCGATGTTGCCACGGATCGTGCAGTTCTTGTAATACTGCACGGTGTCCAGCCGGGGCGCGTTTTCCCGCGGGCCGCGGAAGCCGTGCTCCTCCCGCTCTTTCAGGGGCAGGGGAGCAGTGAACAATGTATCCTGGTTGCCGTAAAGGTTCACGTCCTCCATCAGCACGCGGCTGGCGTCGGCGTAGACAGCCAGCGCCTGCCCTGCCTTTGCACCATCCCCGGCGTTGTTCTGCACGGTCAGGTTGCGCACAACGGCCCTGCCGCCGCCCAGAAACAGCGTTTCACTGCGGAAGGTTCCGGTCTTACTCTCGCCCGGCCAGGGATCACGGCCGCCCACAGAGGCTGTGAGTACGGTCGCGTTGCGGTACTCGCCCTCGATGATATAGTCGGCCAGTTCAATAAAGGGCCGTTCCTCATAGATACCGTGCTTGATGTAGAACCGTACCGGCTCATTGGGCGTATCAGCACAGGCGGCCACGGCCTCGGTCAGCGTGCGGTAATCGCCGGTGCCGCCCTCGTCCACTACCAGTGTTTTTCTCTGGATGTCAGCCATCAAAAGAATCCTTTCATAAATGCAATGTCGCTAGCCGCGCGGGCGGGTACGGCCTCTTCGCGCAGCACCGGCAGAGTGGCCTGGGGCAGTTGGCGCAGCATGGCGAAGGCCCCGGTGTAGTCGGTGCGGCTTTCTTCCAGGCTCGTGTGTAGCAGGCCGCCCTCGGCGTCAAACGCCTGGCCTTTGAAGTGTACGGCGACGATTTCCTCGCCCAGCAGCTCACCCATGTCGTTCCAGATGCGTGCCTGATCGTGCACGTTCTCGGCGTTGACAAGGTTGCTCATGTCAAAGATGACTTTCAGGTTCGGGCTGCGCATCGTGTCCAGAATATGCCGCGTGGCGGCGGGGGAGTTCATGCTGTGCAGCGTCACAGGCTCAATGCCCACCGTGACGCCCAGTTCCTCCGCCGTGGGCAGAATCTCAGCCAGGCTGCGGCAAAGCAGTTCCTGGGCTTCCTCGCGGGTCGTACCGGCGGGCTGCTTGGACATGGCGGTCGTCTCCGTGCCAATGCACCCGGCCCCCAGCGCCTTGCAGACGGCCAGCTGGCTCTTGAAATCTGCCGCGTTCTGCAAGCGGCTCTCATCGTTGATGGCAAGCTCCACATAGGTGCCCAGCACGGCCACCTGGATGCTGTGTGCTTTCTCGGCGGCAATAGTGTCGTCCACCAGCGCGTCGGTCACGTCGGCATAGCTCTTGACTGTCGGCACGCACTTTTTGTAGGCCAGCTGTACGGCGGCAAAACCGTCGGCAGAGACCTTGGCAAACAGTTCGCCGGGCGTGCCCTTGCCGTAGTCATGCAGGCGGGCACCCACGATAAATTTCGGCATACAAACCCCTCCTTACTGCTTTTGGGCGGCCAGAATCTCCGTGTAGGCCAGCAGCAGCGGACCTACGCCCTTGGCGTCGTTTTCCACGATCGGCTCACTGAAATAGTAGGCCAGGCTGCCGTCACGGCGGGTCGCACCGCCAAGACCTGCCACCAGGCAGATCCCGCTCAACTGCAGCGCACCGTCCGCGCCCACGCCCAGGTGGCGGTCACAGGTGCCGTAGAAGGCCTTCTCACCGTAGGCGGCATAGCGCTTAGGCAGGTAGCCCAGCCGTACGCCCTTGAGCACCGCGTAGGCAAACAGCGCACTGCCGGAGGTCTCCAGATAGTTGCCCTCCACACCGGCCTTGTCGATGACCTGCCAGAACATGCCGCTCTCGGCGTCCTGGAATGCGATCATCGCATCCACGGCGTCCTTCAGCATCGACATAATGGCGCGATACTCGTAGTACAGCATTTCGTCCATGCGTTCCAGCACATCCACCATCGCCACCAGGAACCACCCCATGGCGCGCAGCCAGAAGTTGGCGCTGCAGCCGGTGACGGGGTCGGCCCAGTACATTTCGCGGCTCTCGTCGTAGCCGTGGTAGTACAGGCCGGTCTTAGAATCCTTCATGTGCTTCTGGATGTTCATGAACTGCTTGTAGCTGTCAATGCAGCCGTGCATCCCGTTGCAGCGGGTCTCGTACTCCATGTAGAAGGGCTGGGCCATGTAGGTGCCGTCCAGCCAGACCTGGTTAGGGTAGATTTTTTTGTGCCAGAAGTTGCCTTCCTTGGTGCGGGGCTGGGTCTCCAACTGGCCGCGTATCGTTTCAATCGCGTCGCGATAGCGCTGGTCGCCGGTCAGGTCGTAGAGGGTAAACAGGTTCTTGCCCTGATTAACATTGTCCAGGTTGTATTCCTCAGGGTCATAGGTCTCAATGAGGCCGTGATCCTTGACGAAGTAATCGAGAAAATTCTTGGAGAAGGTCAAAAACTTCTCGTCACCGGTGGTCTTGTACAGGCTCAGGCAGGCGGTGATCATGCAGCCGTCGATGTAGTTCCACTTATTGGGCTTGCCGCTGCGCACTTTTTCAATGTTCCACAGCGGGGCCTCGGCGGTGGAACCGGCAATCAGGTAGTCCACATAATGGCCCAGGGTGGACAGGATTTCTTCGTGGGTCATGGCTTAGTCCTCCTCATAGCTGTCTACGTGGGTGAACTGCAGGCGCTCGCCCTCGTAGCCGGTGATTTCAACGTTGTGCAGCTCGATCTTGCGCACATTTTCGGCGTGGATGCCCACCTTGCAGCTGGCATCCGCACCACACATCATGGCAGCCTGGCCCGCCTTGGCGTCGGGCGCAAAGCTGATTTTCACATTGCGCATCTTTACGCCGCCGATGGGCTGCTCCGGCAGGCCGCTGAACCAGCAGCCCGCGTACTGGGCATCGGTGGCAGTGATGTTCTCCATTTCCAGCGTGCCCAGTGTCGGGGTCATCTCATCCACCGGCAGCGGGTCGTGGGTCTGTACATAGTCGCTGCGGCCGTCCGGGTCGCAAAAATAGAACATATTGATGACAAAGGGCGTCAGCACGCCGTCCATAACGACGTCGCGGAACACCAGCCCGTCAATGACGGCATACTTGCCACGCCCACGGCGGGTCTTGACGCGCAGGCCGCGGTCAGTGTGATCCATCAGGCACTGGGTAACGGTGACATTCTTGACGCCGCCGCTCATCTCACTGCCGATGACCAGGCCGCCGTGGCCGCGGCTCAGGCAGCAGTTGCGGATGACAACATTCTCGCAGGGGATATGGCGCTTCATCCCTAAGAACAGCTTGCTGGATTTCAGCGCAATGCAGTCGTCGCCCACATGGATATGGTTGCCGATGATATTGACATTCTTGCAGCTCTCGGGGTCGATGCCGTCAGTGTTGGGGCTGCTGGAGCTGTTGCGGATGCGAATGTTCAGAATGTCCACATTCTCCGAGTAGGTCGGGTGGATGGTCCAAGAGTAGCTGTTGCAGACCTGCACACCGTGCAGCACCACGTTTTTGGCGCCGTTTGTAAAGAACAGACGGGGGCGGTAGGCAATATTCTTCTTCTTCGGGTTCTGGTACCAGTCGCCGTTCTGGGCGTTGGCGTCAATCGTGCCCTCGCCGGTGATGGTCACATTCTCGGCGTTGATGACGTTGATAAGCCCCGCAAAGCTGTCCAGGGGGTTGCCCTCCCACAGGGCCAGGTAGTGCTCGTCCCTTTCGTTGTGGCAGGGGAGGACACCGGGCAAAATCGGATAGTCGGTGCGCTTGGTGCCGCCCAGCAGCGTGCAGCCTTTTTCGAGGTAGAGCGTCGTGTTGCTCTGCAAAAACAGGCTCTGGGTGCGGTAAGTACCGGCGGGCACATAGACCGTGCCGCCGACTGGGCAGGTGGACAGCGCCGCCTGCAATTTGGCAGTGTTGTCGGTCACGCCGTCCGCCACCAGGCCGTAGCGGCTGGCATCCACAAAGAAGCTCTCCTCGGCGGTGGTAAATTCCAGCGTATCGGTCACACCGTCGATGGTGACGGCTACCGTGTAGCTGCGGCCCGGCTCCAAGGAATAGAGCGAGAAAACGTTGGTGTCACCATCATAGACAGCATCACCATCCAGGGCAACCGTGTAAGGAGCCGGTGCGCGGTAGCAGCCGGAATTGACCAACTCAAATACCGCACTGCGCGCCATAGAACGTACAAGCGTGATTTTCATGTGAAAACCCCCAAATGATAAAAATTTGTATAAAAATAGTTTGAAAAACAGCAAAAATTGTGCTATTCTAGTAAATAGAACAAGAACCAATCGCCGGGCGCATGGCACCGCGGCAGCAAGGAGCAAGCGTTATGGTTTCGGAATATGTCTACTCGCCCCATGTGGACTTTTTTATTGACCGCGTTGACCGCGATACCGGCTACGAGATGGCCAGTTTCCACATCCACCATAAGTATGAGATCTACTATGAGATCGAGGGCAGCCGCCGCTATTTTATCGAAGATGCCGCCTACATCGTCAACGCAGGCTGTGTTGTGCTGATTGGCGAGAACCAGATTCACAAGACTGCCTCGCTGGGGGACACGGCCTCCAGCCGCATTGTTGTGAACTTCAGCCGGGAATACCTGGGCAAAATCACCGACATATTCCCGGAGGTGGATTTCTTCTCGTTCTTGAACGAGGAGCACAACCATCTGCTCTCCAACATCACGGTCAAGCAGCAGAACCATATTCACAATCTATTGCAGCAACTGCTGGTTTTGCAGGAGGAAACCTCCCCGGAGTCTGACGCCATGCGCAAAATGCTGTTGGCCACGCTTTTGCTGGAACTCAAGGACCTCTGCCGCCAGCAGCAGGAGCAGGGCGGCGAGAACGGCCGCGTCAGCAATCATATCGTGGATCAGATTCAAGCTTACATCGCCGAGCATTACGCCGAGAAACTGACCCTGACCGGCATTGCCAGCCAGTTCTATATCAGCCCCTACTACCTGAGCAGACTCTTCAAAAAGTCCATCAACCTGAGTCTGATCGAGTATATCAACGGCGTGCGTATCAAGGCGGCGCAGAATCTCATCGAGAAATCGAACGAGAGCATTTCCGATATTGCGGAAAAGACCGGCTTTATGACCACCGCCCATTTCCGCCGTGTGTTCAAGGATGCCACGGGGCTGTCCCCGCAGCAGTACCGGCAGTATTATAAGCGCGTGAATAAGTAAGGTTTGAAACATCCGCCGCCCTGATATGGGGCGGCCTTTTTGTTTGCACCGTTGCAGGGGCGGATGCTTGCATCCGCCCGCGGGACGCCGAGGACGCCGCACCCTGCAAAGCTATCAGTAAAACTCCGTTCCCCTGGCAGGGGAGGGAAGTGTCATTTTCAAAAGAAAGGCTGCCCCGTACCCCATGGTTGTGGTGCGGGGCAGCCGTGGTTTAAGTGGGTTTTCGGGCTGCCAAAATGGCGATTAGCCCTTCACGGCACCGGCGGAGATACCGTCGATGAAAGCATCCTGTGCGCAGAAGAAAACGATCAGCTGCGGGATGATAGAGATGAGGGACAATGCCAGAATACGGTTCCAGTTGAAACCGCTGTCAGCGTCCATGGACAGCTTGACAAAAATGGACATCGGGTATTTGCTGGGGGTCTGGACGTAAAGCAGGGGACCCATGTAGTCGTTGCAGCTCCACATGAACTGGAACAGACCGCAGGCCACCAGAGAGGGGCTCAGCATCGGGGCAATGATCTTGTACAGGATCTTGACCGGGCCGCAGCCGTCGATGGCAGCCGCCTCGTCCAGATCGTGGGGGATGCTGCGCATAAACTGCACCAGCTGGTAGACGAAGTAGGTCTCGGTGGCAAACAGGGTCGGCACCCACAGGGGCAGGTAGAAGGGGCTGTTGATCCAGCCGAAGGAGTTGTACATCAGGTACTGGGGCACATTCAGAACGACCTGCGGCAGGAACAGGGTGGAGATCATGATGCCGAACAGCATATCGCGGCCCTTGAACTTAAAACGGCTGAAGCCGTAAGCGGCAATGACAGAGCTGATGACGGTAAAGATGACCTTGGGGATAACGAAGCTGTAGGTGTTGATGAAGGCGCGCCAGATGCTGATGTCGCCGCCGTAGTTCTGAGTGACGGCGTCAATGTAGCCCTGCAGCGTGGGGTTGGCAGTCAGGAAACCGATGCCGGAGAAGATCTCGGCGTTGGACTTGAAGGTGGCACCCACCATCCAGACCAGCGGGTAGATCATGATAACGCCGACAAGGATCAGCACAAAGTACTGGAAGAAACGGCCGATTTTATGGGCGGTAGAAAGTTTCATTTTTCGTTCCTCCTTAATCAGCATAGTAGACCCAGTGCTTCTGGCTGGTGAAGGCAATCACAGTCAGCAGAGCAACGGCAATGAACATGACCCAGGCCAGCGCACACGCCATGCCCATCTCGTTGGACTTGAAGGCGTAGTTGTAAACCAGCAGGGAGACAAGCGTTGTAGCGTTACGCGGGCCGCCCTGGGTGATGATGTAGGGGCCGTTGAATTCCTGGAACGCCTGTGCGATCTGGGTGACGAGGTTGTAGAAGATAACGGGGGTGATCATCGGAATGGTGATGGAGAAGAACTGGCGGGTCTTGGTAGCACCGTCAATGGTGGCGGCCTCGTACAGGTCGGCAGGCACGCCCTTCAAAGCGGCCAGAAACAGAACCATGGCGGAGCCGAACTGCCACACACGCAGCAGGCAGATGACGAACAGTGCCCATGTCTTGTCAGCCAGCCAGTCGGGACCGGCAATGCCAAAGAAGCCGAGAATCGTGTTGACAACGCCGGTGTCCTTGAACAGGGCACGCCACAGAACGGCGATGGCTACAGAGCCGCCCAGAATGGACGGAATGTAGTAAACGGTACGGAACAGGTTGACGAACTTGATCTTGAAGTTCAGGATGTAGGCGATGAACAGGGCGAACACCAGCTTGAGAGGCACGGTGATGAAGGCGTACTTCACGGTGGTCAACAAAACGGAGAGCGTCTTGCGGCTGGTGAAAATCTCAACGTAGTTCATAACGCCGTACTGGCTGATGCCCTTGAAGAAGTTCAGATCAGTAAAGCTGTATACCAGAGAGCTGGCAAACGGATAGGCTTTGAAAATCAGGAAGCCCAGAATCCACGGAATCAGGAAGAACAGGCCAGTGTTTTCGTCACACCAACGCTTAAACGGTGTGCGCTGGGTCGTTTTGGGTGCAGAGCTCATCCAAAAACCTCCTTGTCACAAATTGCTGCATTGCGTTTTAACATGAATAACCGGCCCCGCCATGCGTGATAACGGGGCTGGGGCCGGCTAAACTTTACTTTTTAAAGGATTTCGATTGCTCTTAGGCGTTGGCGCTCAGCACACCGGAAACGCCGTCCAGCAGGATCTCGGCAGCCTCCTCAGCGTCGTAGTCGCCGTAGCTGAAGCCGTCGAACACATCGGTGTAGACGCCGTCGGTGGTGTCCTTCAGCTTGCTGGACTCGAAGTACGGGTCGAGCGGCATATCAACGAAGGCCAGGACCTTGGTGTTGGCCTCGAGGACCAGAGGCTTCACAGCGTCAGCACCCTGAGCGGCAGCCAGACCGGCGGTGGAGGCGGGGATACCGCACTCGGAGCCCATGATGGCAGCGCCCTCGCCGTTCCACAGGAAGTCGATCAGGGCAGCAGCCTCAACGGGATGCTGGCAGGAGGAGGTGATGGCCATGCCCATGGAAACCTTGGAGAAGCCGCCGTTGGCCTTGTCGCCGAACTTGATCTCCTCACCGACGGTGAAGCCGGAGTTGTCGGCCAGAGCAGACTGGTACTTGTTGGCGGAAGAATCCCACTCGAAGATGCCGGCGTACTTGCCATCGATCCACTCCTGAGACTTATCGATGGAATCGAAGCCAGCAGCGATCATGGTCGGACGGGTGGGGATAACGTGGTTGTCCTCGAGGGACTTGATGAAGTTCAGGCCATCAACGACCTCTTCCTCGCTGTACTGGCACTCGTTGTTCTCGACCCAGGCCTTGCCGTACTTGGACTCGAGGTAGAAGGTCATCAGGATCATGCGGTCATACTGACCGATGGCCAGAGGATAGTAATCATTGCCCAGCTTCTCCTGGAAGGCCTTGCCGGCGGCGATCAGATCATCATAGGAGGCGGGAACCTGCTCAATGCCGGCCTGCTTGAAGGTGTTCATGTTCCAGTAGAAGATACGGCCGGTCATCGAGATGGGCACAGCCTGCAGGCTGTCAGCAACGGTGCAGGCGTTCTTGGCGGCATCGCTCCACTGGCTCAGGTCGATGACATCGCTGTACTCGCGCAGGTCGACGAACTTCTCACCCGTGGGGCTGTACTGGTACAGCCAGTTCCAGTTGACCTGCATGACATCGGAACCCTGGTCAGCGGCCAGCGCGGTGGACTGCTTCTCTTCCCAGCCGGACCATGCGCCGTAGGTGGGGGAGACGGTGATGTTGGGATACTTCTCGTGGAAAGCCTCCAGAGCCTTCTGGTAAGCCTCATGGCGGGAGTCGCCGCCCCACCAGCTGATGGTCAGCTCGATAGGATCGGTGGTGTTGATCTCGTGGGCCTCGCTGGGGGCAGCCTCAGCGGTAGACTCGGCAGCGGTGCTTTCAGCAGTGGAAGCAGCCTCGCTGGTGGCGGCGGAGCTGCTGGCAGCGGTGCCGCAACCAGCCAGCAGAGTGGCGGTCATAGCAGCGGCAACGCCAAGGGAAATTGCCTTCTTCATTGTTTTGTCCTCCTAAAAATGCTGTGCGATTTATTTTTGCAGATTGTCGTGTGTGGGTGTAAGCACCACAACATCTGCCATTCGCTTGTCTATATGATAGCAAAACGCACCAACAAAATAAACAGTCAATTTGGTGCGTTCCACCTCAAAAGCGAACAATTCTTGCTTTGTTGCTTGTAACCGATTTGACACCACCGTCAAAACCTACGAATACGAGCACCTGCATTTGTGCAGCTTGACAAGGACAGCAGAAACCTGGGCGGAGATATCCAGGGCAAAACGCACCGATATTTACCCACTAAAATGCGCTGTCAGGGGCAAAATATGCAGGATTGATGCAAAAATTGTGCCATTTTGCAAATATTATTGCATTCGTCTATGCACGGTGCAAAATAAGTGCGGCCGAGAGCAAAAAAGGCCCCGCCGGGAGAAATCCCGGTGGGGCCTGCACAAATTATGTTCACTTCTTCGGGTGGCGTGCTAAAAATGCACGATATTCGCGGTACCAGCATTGGGGGCACAGGCTTTGGTACTCCACATCGTCCACCGTATCAATCGCGACCTGGGCACCCTCAAAGACATATTCGCCGTTGACTTTGCGGCCGTTGCAGATTGCCTTGCGCCCGCAGGCACAGATGGTTTTCAGTTCCTCGATCGTATGGGCGATCTCCAGCAGCCGGGTCGAGCCGGGAAAGCCGCGCATCATGAAATCAGCCCGCAGGCCGTAGCAGATGACCGGAATGCCCAGATCGACCGTGACCAGGAACAGTTGGTCGGCCTGCTCGGGCGTGAAAAACTGGCTCTCATCACAAAGCACGCAGGCAATCTTGCCATTGGCGGCCTCGTCGGCGCGCACCAGCTCCACCACGTCCATGTCAGGTGTGACGAGCTTGTCAACTTTGCAGGAAATACCCAGGCGGGAAAGGATGGAATCCTGCCCCTTGGTGTCGATGGCGGGCTTCAAAATCAGCACGCGCATCCCGCGTTCTTTATAATTGTAGGCGACCTGCATCAGCGCAGTGGTCTTGCCGCTGTTCATAGCGCCATATCGAAAATACAATTTTGCCATGGTGGCTCCTTACTTCTCTTGGTTCCGCAATCTGTACCCCAAACTCATCAAACTATCGCCCAAGTGGACATTCTCCACCGTGACGTCCGGGTACTCGACCGACAGATCATAGTGGCTGAAATTCCAGAAGCCCTTGATGCCCTGGCCCACCAGCTCACCCGCCAGGTCCATAGCGCTCTGGCGCGGCACGCAGAGCACGGCCACCTCGGGATGGTGCTCTGTGCAGAAGGCCTCCAGCTCACTCAGTGGCAGAATGGGCACGCCGCACATTTCCTTGCCGATCAAGTCGGGGTTCACATCAAACACGCCCAGCAGCTTGTAGCCGTTGGCGTCGCGGCTGATGAAGCTGGATACTGCAGAACCCAAACGACCGGCACCGACCAAAATCGTGGGCAGCTTTTCGCCGTCGCCGAACAGCAGCTTGCCAATCTCGGCACGCAGCACATCCACCTTGTAGCCGATGCCCTGCTGGCCGAACCCACCAAAGCAGTTGAAATCCTGGCGCACCTGGCTGGCGGTGGTGCCCATCATGTGGGCCAGCTCGCTGGAAGAAATTTTATCCTTGCCGTCGGCGGAAAGGTTGGTCAGATAACGATAATATTTTGGCAGTCGCTTGATGACCGGGAGCGACACCTTATTTTGAACAGCCATGATCGTATCCCTCACATTGCAATACTTGTTTATAGCTTATTATAAAATGAAGCACGGCGGTTGTCAATTTTTTGTCTAAGTTTTTTGGCTGATTTCTCAAATTATTATACGGTTGTACAAAAATAGAACGGGAAATTCTGGCGGTATAGACAAAACAAAACGGCACCCCTGGCCCAAACCGCGCATATTTTGCAGGGCCGCAGGACAGACTGTTTTTGTGTATAGTTTGCGCAGAGAAGGAGAGCAATGATGGAAACGAAGGATAAAAAGGTCGGCACCAAGCACAACCCCACCGAAAGCGCCGCTCTGAAGCGGCTGGAGCATGATTTGATAAAGGAAGACGGCATTGTGCCTGCCACCAAGGGCCGCCACGCCATCCACTGCCTGACGGTCATCGGCACGATCGAGGGCCATACGCTGGCGTCCGACGCGCAAAAGACGACAAAATATGAGCACGTCATCCCCCAGCTGGTGGACATTGAGGAGGATCCCGAGATAGAAGGGCTGCTGGTGATTCTGAATACGGTGGGCGGTGATGTGGAAGCCGGGCTGGCGCTGGCGGAACTGATTGCGGGCGTCAGCAAGCCCAGCGCCACGCTGGTGCTGGGCGGCGGGCATTCTATTGGCATCCCGCTGGCGGTGGCGGCGCGGCACAGCTTTATTGTGCCCACGGCCACCATGACGGTGCACCCGGTGCGCCATTCCGGCATGGTGCTGGGCGTGCCCCAGACCCTGCGCTATTTTGAACAGATGCAGGAGCGCATAGTCAGCTTTGTGACCGGGCACTCCAAAATCACGGCCCGGCGGTTCACCCAGCTGATGCACAATACCGGCGAGCTTGTCATGGACATGGGCACCGTATTGGACGGCACCCAGGCTGTGGAGGAAGGGCTGATCGACGAGCTGGGCGGCCTGGCGGACGCACTGGGGTATTTATATAAGGAAATAGAAAAGTGAAGGCGGAATCGTAGGGGCGCATTCTATATGCGCCCGGGGAACTTGCGGCAAGATAAACGTCCACGGGCGGATATGGAATCCGCCCCTACATAATTTTGTTGCGGCAGCCTATTGCAATCTACAATATTATATGCTATATAATATATAACCCTATACACCATACACCCGGAAAGGGGGCACCCTATGGCCATCAACACCACGGCGGGGCTGCTGGATGCCATTGTGCTGGCTGTCGTCGGGCGGGAGGAAACGGGCACCTACGGCTATAAGATCACGCAGGAGGTCCGCACGGTGCTGGACCTGTCGGAATCCACACTGTACCCGGTGCTGCGCCGCCTGCAAAAGGACGGCTGCCTGACCGTCCATGACGAAGCCTTCAATGGCCGCAACCGCCGCTACTATCAAATCACGCCCGCGGGCCGCGCACGGCTGGCGGAATTTACCGCCGAGTGGGAAGCCTACACCGCCAAAATCAACAAGCTCTTTAAGGGGGAGCCGCAATGAAAAAATACGAGTACTTATCCGAACTGGAAAAACGGCTGTCTGCCCTGCCAGCTGATGCGCGCCGCGACGCGCTGAACTATTATGAGGAATACTTCGACGCCGCAGGTACCGATAACGAGGACGCTACCGCCGCCGAGCTGGGCGACCCTGCCGAGGCTGCCCGCAAGATCCTGGAAGGGGAGGGGCTGACGCCCGACGATGCCACGCCCGAGGAAACGCCCCTTACCCCGCCCACTGCACCCGAACCGCCCGCCGCCGACCCACAGCCTGCGCCGCCGCGCCGCAGTCCCAGAGCAAAAACGATGTGGCTGATTTTTGCTATTGTCATTGTGGCAGCGCTGCTTGTCCAACTGGCGGTTCTGGCCCTGAGCTTCGCAAAGCCCAGCGGCGGCACGGCGTCGATGATGACCATTCCGCAGGAGGAAGAAACCGCTGCATCGGCCCTTGTCCGCAACGAGGACTTTTACAACGAGGCCACCGCCGCCGAGGACGCGGACAGCGGCAGCCCATTGGAGAAGATGGATTTCACCACCGGTCTGGCCGACGCCAAAAATATAACCTTCGACATCGACTACGGCGCGGTCACAGTCGTTGTGGACAGTGGTGCGGCGGAGCCGACTCTTTCCTGCACGAACCTGCGTCAGGACTGGTTCACCTTTACCAACACGGGCGACAACACAAGCCCGGTGCGTGTCAGCTACAAGGTGCCCGCCAACTACAACCTCGGCAAAGAGCCGGGGCCCGAGCCTGAGTTTGTCCTGTCCGTGCCGGATGCGAATACCTTCCATTTTAAAAGGCTCTCCATCACTGCCGCTATGGGCGATGCAGAATTTGACAACAGCAATACCATCGCCGCCGACAGCATCGACTTAGACCTGGCGATGGGCTGCTTTACCGGTAGCACCGTGCAGGCAGAGCAGTTTACGGCAAATATCTCAATGGGCGATTTTGATTTGGGGCTGCTGGCGGGCGTTGAAACCGCTAAAGTCGAAGCTGCCATGGGCGATATTGGCCTGACGGTGGACGGCAGGCCCGACGATTACGCACTTGACCTGCAAACGTCCATGGGGAATGTGATGTTCAACGGCAGGACGATGAGCAGCACCTACACCCAAACAGCCGCCGCGCCCCGCAGCGTGACCCTTACCGCGCCGATGGGCGATGTAGTGCTGACGACGACACAGTAATCCCGCCCGCGTATAGCAAACGGCCAGAGCCCCTCCGGTCATCGCTGACGCTCGACCACCTCCCCGCAAAGCGAGGAGACTTTCACGCGGGCTTCGCCCGCGCAAAAAGGCTCCTCACGAAGTGGGGAGCTGGCCGCGCGCAGCAAGGCCTGAGGGGCTCTTCCACCTCGCCATAGCTGCCGCCCTTATAGGGGGCCGATGCTCGCATCGGCCCGCCCGGCCACCCCAAAGTCATACTACACACCCAATCCATTGTTCAAAATCCACAACTTTCGTTTTGACAGTGCAAGAAAGATTTCCGCAGAAAACTTTGTATTTTGTCCGCGGTTGTGGTACAATCTTTTTAATAAGCAAATAACATCGAAACAGGAAAGTCAGGAGCGTGTATTATGGCATATTATTTTTCCGAGCCGTCCCGTACCTTTGGTGAATATCTGCTGGTCCCCGGCTACTCCTCCTCGGAGTGCGTCCCTACGGCTGTCAGCCTGAAAACCCCGCTGGTCAAATACCGCAAGGGCGAGGAAGCCTGCCCGCTGGAAATGAACATCCCGATGGTCTCCGCCATCATGCAGTCCGTCTCCGGTGAGAAACTGGCGATTGCCCTGGCCAAGCAGGGTGGCGTCTCCTTCATCTACGGCTCCCAGACCATCGAGCAGGAGGCCGACATGGTTCGCCGTGTCAAGGCTTACAAGAAGGGCTTTGTCACTTCCGACTCCAACCTGCCCCCGGAGGCTACCTTGGGCGACGTGCTGGACCTCAAGACCCGCACCGGCCATTCCACCGTTGCCATCACCGACGACGGCTCTGCCCATGGCAAGCTGCTGGGCATCGTCGCCTCCCGCGACTACCGCCTCTCCCGCATGACGATGGATCTCAAGGTCACTGAGTTCATGACTCCGCTGGATAAGCTGGTCACGGCCCCCGCCACCACCAGCCTGCACGACTGCAATGATATCATCTGGGACAACAAGATCAACTCCCTGCCCCTGATCGACGAGGAAGGTCGCCTGCAGTATATGGTTTTCCGCAAGGACTACGACTCCCACAAGGAGAACGTCAACGAGCTGCTGGACGAGAACAAGAGCTATGTCGTCGGCGCGGGCATCAACACCCGTGACTACGCCGAGCGCGTCCCCGCACTGGTGGACGCCGGTGTGGATGTGCTCTGCATCGACTCTTCCGAGGGCTTCAGCGAGTGGCAGTCCCGCACCATCGCTTGGATCCGCGAGAACTACGGCGACAAGGTGAAGGTCGGTGCCGGCAACGTTGTTGACCGCGAGGGCTTCCTGTTCCTGGCGAAGGCTGGCGCAGACTTCATCAAGATCGGCATTGGCGGCGGCTCCATCTGCATCACCCGCGAGACCAAGGGCATTGGCCGCGGCCAGGCTACCGCGGTCATTGAGGTCGCCAAGGCCCGCGACGAGTACTATAAGGAGACCGGCATCTATATTCCCATCTGCTCCGATGGTGGCATCGTGCAGGACTACCACATCACCCTGGCACTGGCTATGGGCGCGGACTTTGTCATGCTGGGCCGTTACTTCGCCCGCTTCGACGAGTCCCCCACGAACAAGCTGCGCGTCGGCGGCAACTACGTCAAGGAGTACTGGGGCGAGGGCTCCAACCGCGCCCGCAACTGGCAGCGCTATGACCTGGGCGGTGCCCAGAAGCTGAGCTTTGAGGAAGGCGTTGACTCCTATGTGCCTTACGCCGGTCCCCTGGCTGACGGTGTGCAGACGACGCTGTACAAAGTGCGCTCCACCATGTGCAACTGCGGTGCGCTCTCCATCCCCGAACTGCAGGAAAAAGCCCGCCTGACCGTTGTGTCCTCCACCTCCATCGTCGAGGGCGGCAGCCATGACGTTATCCTGAAAAACGGCCCCCAGAACCGCTAAGCTATAAACACACAGCCGCCCCGCCTGGCATCTGCCCGGCGGGGCGGCTTTTTGCATAACTTGGCAGGATCATACTACTGTGCGGCATGATGCCCCAGCGCAGCATTTATGAGATGGGGGGGAGGCTTTCAATGGACATCAAATCAACCCATTCTCCACGCAATACCAATACACTCCGTCCTCGGTCACAGGGCGGCAAACCTCGGTGGCAACAGCTTTCAACTCGTCCGACGCATTCCCCATGGCAACGGCGCTGCCCACAGCTTGCAGCATCTCAATATCATTGTTGCCGTCGCCGAACGCCACTGCCTCGGCCTTGTCAAAACCGTAATATTCCAGAATCTTCCCGATGCCTGTACCCTTGCCGCCGCTGTACGGGATGATATCCACCGCGCGGTCCCACCACGCGGCAATTTTGGCACCGTCCACGCCGCGCAAAATTGCGTCATACTCATCCTTGCGGCCGCCCATCATCAGCTGATAGACGTCCTCCCGGCAGACAGTGTCGAATTCTTCGGTGATGGGCACAACCATCTTGGCGATGGCAAAATAGTCGGTCAGGTCCACGTCCGTGCCGTTGGCGGCCAGCCGGTCACGCATCGACACACAGACAGGCCGCCCGATGGCTGCGCCGTTGGCAATGATTTTCTGCACATCCTCATGCGCGATCGGATTGCTGAAAATCGTCTCGCCGCCTGCCGTGTAACACAGAGAGCCGTTGAAGGTCAGGTAGGCGTCAAATTCCACCCCCGGGAACACCGGCAGTGCCACAGGGGAGCGCCCGGTCGCCAGGCAGATTTTTACGCCGCCCGCCCGCAGGCGCTGCAAAGCCTCCAGCGTTTTCTCGGTGATGCGCTTGGACTGCATATCGATCAGCGTGCCGTCGATATCAAAAAATGCGATTTTCGTCTGCATCCGGGGACACTCCTTTGTTTTAGAATACACCCAGTATAGCACAAAAATGGCAGGATCGATACCGCATTTCCGCGAAAATGTGATACGATCCTGCCCAAGAGGGTTCATTCGGTTTGATTTTTGGAATCGGGGCTGCCGAAAAACACCACCGGCAGCATTAGCAAAAACGGATTGGCCGACACCAAAAATGGCTTGTTCTCCATGAAGAGATACAGCGTCAGCGCCACCAGGCAGATGACCTCGGTGGCGCGGTGCTTCTTCGCTAACCGCCACAGCAGCAACAGGAACACGGCGGCCACCAGAATGGCACCGATAATGCCCTTGTTCATCGGCACGGCCAAAAACGTGTTGTCAATGGCGTGGTGCTCGTCGCCGTCGGTGGGCAGGCCGCCCAGCAGCGAGAGCGGGGCCTGCCAGAAAACATTGTGCCAAATCTCAAACCGACCCGACAGTGCAATGCTCAACAGCAGCAGTGCCATCCGTTCATAGGGCCATTCGGGGTTGTAAACGTATCCAGCGTATAGGCTGAACGCTGCCAGCGCCACCGGCAGGGCAATCGAAAACCCGTAGAAAATTTTGTTGTCAAACAGCTTCGGCAGAAATTTCTGCACCAGAAACAGGCCAAACAGCACGGCCATACCGCCGAACGCACCCCGGCTGCCGGGCACTTTATAGGTGAAGATCGCCAGCGCGGCCAGCCCGGCCCAGTCGAAAGCTCTCATCCGGTCGTGCCGCAGCCAGCCCCAGGCGAAGAACACGCCCACCAGCCGCGCACCGAAACCGTTGTAGTGGCCGTAGCCGAAATCCCAGTTGCGGCAGTAGAAATTGTAGGGCATCAGCGGCGTGACAAAGTGCAGCGCCTGCACCAGCAGCAGCCCGGCCACCGCCGTGGCAAGGTAGACCCGCAGGGCCGTCTGCAAATCCACATCCTTAGCCCCCAGCCCGACGAGCGCAGCCAGAAAAAACCACTGGTCGCCGCCGTACCAGGCCGAAAACGCTGTGTAGACCAGCACAACGGCCACGATGATTTTTTGCAGCTGCGTCTCGTACTCGGTCAGCAATACGATTTTGCCCGCCAGCAGCAGCACGGCAAACCCGGTCAGCCCCAGCCGCGCCACCCGGCTGAAAGTCGGCAGCGTAGACTGAAGGTTGGAGCTGAATACCTCGCTCAAAACAAGCAATAACGCCAGCCCCGCACAGTACACGCGGCTGGCCAGCGGTTTGTATTTTTGGTAAAGCATAGAAGAATCCTTTCGGGATTAAATAGAAATCATTATAAGTATATCATATAAACGATAAAAAGAAAACCCTGTAAAAATAGCGGCACACGGTAGGGGCCGTGTATGCGCAGCCTGCAGCTTTCCCATAAGCGCCTGCTTGTCCTTCACGCGAGGGCTGGGTATACCCAGCCCCTACATAAATAATGTTGACAAACACAAGACACATCTTTGCAAATTTTGCAAAAATAATGCTTGACATTCCCCCAGTAATCCGCTAAAATAGAACCATTGCAAATGCAGTGAAGGGGGAAAAGCAGCATCCATCCCATTGCAGAGAGCCGCCGGTCGGTGCAAGGCGGTATGGCAGATGCTGTATACTGGCCCCGGAGCAGCCGCGCTGACAGGTAGGCGCGGACGGAACCTGACCGTTATCATGCAGGCGCGATTCGCTGAAAAGCTGATCGTACAGAGCGGCCGTTTCAACGGCAATGAGAGTGGTACCGCGGGTACAGCAACGTGAATTTTGCTCCCGTCTCTCAAAGGTCTTTCGCCTTTGGGGGACGGTTTATTTTTACCTCCCCAAAGCGCGAACCGAACGCTTTGAAGGAGGCATTTTTATTATGATGGACGCATCCAAGTACAATGTAGGCTACTATCCGCCGCCGGTCGAACCCGGCCATGTCTATGAGTGGCCCCAGAAAGACCATATCGAGCAGGCCCCGGCCTGGTGCAGCGTGGATCTGCGTGATGGCAACCAGAGCCTGATCGTGCCGATGAACCTGGAAGAAAAACTTGAATTTTACGATATGCTGGTCAAAATCGGCTTTAAGGAAATCGAGGTCGGTTTCCCCGCCGCCAGCGAGACCGAGTACGAGTTCCTGCGCACGCTGATTGACGGCAACCGCATCCCACAGGATGTGACCGTGCAGGTGCTGACCCAGTGCCGTGACCACATCATCCGCAAGACATTCGAGGCCGTCAAGGGCGCGCCCCGGGCCATTATCCACTTCTACAACTCCACCAGTGTCGCCCAGCGCGAGCAGGTGTTCAAGAAGTCCAAGGAGGAGATCAAGAAGATCGCCGTTGACGGCGCTAAGCTCGTCAAGCAGCTGAGCGAGGAGTACGAGGGCAACTTCCTGTTTGAGTACAGCCCCGAGAGCTTCACCGGGACCGAGCCGGAGTACGCCGTGGAAGTCTGCAACGCCGTTCTCGACGTCATGCAGCCCACCCCCGACCGCCCCATGATCATTAACCTGCCGGTCACGGTCGAGATGAGCATGCCCCACATCTACGCAAATCAGATTGAATGGTGCTCCAAACATCTGAAATATCGTGACAGCGTGATTCTTTCTACCCACCCCCACAACGACCGCGGCTGCGGCGTCGCTGACGCCGAGCTGGCTGTGCTGGCTGGTGCTCAGCGCATCGAGTGCTGCCTCTTCGGCAACGGCGAGCGCACCGGCAACGTGGACGCCCTCACGCTGGCTATGAATATGTACAGCCACGGCGTGGACCCCCACCTTGACTTCAGCAATATGCCCGAAATCTGCGAAGTCTACGAGCGCGTGACCCGGATGCACGTCTACGAGCGCACGCCGTATGCAGGCTCCCTCGTCTTTGCGGCGTTCAGCGGCAGCCATCAGGACGCCATCGCCAAGGGCATGACATGGCGCAAGGAAAAGCAACTCCACCAGTGGACCTGCCCCTACATCCCCATCGACCCCCACGACATTGGCCGCACCTACGATGCCGACGTCATCCGTATCAACTCCCAGAGCGGCAAGGGCGGCATCGGCTTCCTGCTGCAGCAGAACTACGGTTACAACCCACCACCGAAAATGCGCGAGGATCTGGGCTACCGCGTCAAGGACGTCAGCGACCACGAGCACCGCGAGTTGAGCGTGAAAGAGGTGCTGGGCGTCTTTGAGAGCAGCTACCTCAACCACACCCACCCGCTCAATGTGCCGGAAGCGCACTTTATCCAGAACTCAGACGGCAGCATCACGGCAAGCGTCGTCATCACCAGCGGCGGCAGCACGATCAAATGCACCGCCAACGGTAACGGCCGCCTGGACGCCGTGGCAACGGCCATCGAGCAGCAGACTGGGATGCATTTCACGCTTGTGCATTACAGTGAGCACGCCCTCGATTCCGATACGAACTCCCGCGCCTGCTCCTACGTCGGCCTGAAATGGGCCTCCGGCGAGGAGAGCTGGGGCTGCGGCACGCATACGGATATCATCGTGGCGGGCATTAAGGCACTGGTAAGCGCGATCAACAATAAGTAAACACCCTACAACGCACTGCCGGGTAGGGGCCGGATATGTCCGGCCCTCAACATAAGGGCAGGTGGTACGTAAAGACAAGGCCAAGGGCGGGGCATGCCCCGCCCCTACGGTGAGATGATCCTAAAACGGAGGTACACAACCATGGGCATGACCATGACCCAAAAAATCTTAGCGGCCCACAGCGGGGAAGCAGCCGTCACGGCGGGCCAGCTCATCAACGCCAAGCTCGATGTGGTGCTCGGCAATGATATCACCACCCCGGTGGCCATCAACGAATTTGAAAAAGCCGGGTTCGACTCGGTGTTCGATAACACCCGCGTCAACATTGTGCTGGATCACTTTGTCCCCAACAAGGACATCAAGAGCGCGGCCCAGTCCAAGCAGTGCCGCGAGTTCGCCGACAAGTACGATATCCTCAACTTTTTCGACGTGGGCCGCATGGGCGTTGAGCACGCACTGCTGCCCGAACAGGGCATCGTGACTGCGGGCGACTGCATCATCGGCGCCGACAGCCACACCTGTACCTACGGCGCGGTGGGCGCGTTCTCCACCGGCGTTGGCTCCACCGATATGGCCGCCGGCATGGCGAAAGGTATGGCCTGGTTCAAGGTTCCCGCCGCCATCAAGGTCGAGCTGAAGGGTCAGCTGCACAAGCCCGTCACCGGCAAGGACGTCATTCTGCACCTGATTGGTCAAATCGGCGTCTCGGGTGCACTGTACAAGAGCTTGGAATTTGTCGGCGAGGGCGTCAAGACCCTGACGATGGAGGATCGCCTCTGCATCTGCAACATGGCCATCGAGGCCGGTGCCAAGAACGGCATCTTCCCCGTGGACGAAGTGACCGAGGCCTACCTCAAAGGCCGCAGCCAGCGCCCATGGACCAAGTACGAGGCCGACCCCGACGCCGAGTATGAGCGCACCATTGTGATTGACCTCGACGCGCTCGAGCCGACGGTCAGCTACCCGCATCTGCCCGAGAACACGCATCTTGCCAAAGAGGGCAAGGACATCAAGATCGACCAAATCGTAATTGGCTCCTGCACCAACGGACGTATTGAGGACATGGAGGCCGCCTACGAGATCCTGAAGGGCAAGCACATCGCCAAGGGCGTGCGCGGTATCATCATCCCCGCCACGATGGCCGTCTACAAGGAGTGCATCCTGCGCGGCTACACCGAGGCTTTCATCGACGCAGGCTGCATCGTCTCCACGCCCACCTGCGGCCCCTGCCTGGGCGGCTACATGGGCATCCTGGCGGCGGGCGAGCGCTGTGTCTCCACCACCAACCGCAACTTCGTCGGCCGCATGGGCCACGTGGAGTCCGAGGTCTACCTCGCCAGCCCTGCCACGGCGGCGGCCAGCGCCCTGACCGGCTACATCACTGATCCGAGGGAGGTTTGAGCTATGAACGCAAGAGGTCCTGTTTTTAAATACGGCGACAACATTGACACCGACGTGATCATCCCGGCCCGCTACCTGAATACCCAGAGTGCCGCCGAGCTGGCAAGCCACTGTATGGAAGATATCGATAAAACGTTTGTTACCCGCGTCAAGGCGGGGGACATCATGGTGGGCGGTGAGAACTTTGGCTGCGGCTCCTCCCGCGAGCATGCCCCCGTTGCCATCAAGGCGTCCGGTATCAGCTGCGTTATCGCCAAGAGCTTTGCCCGCATCTTCTACCGCAACGCCATCAACATCGGCCTGCCGATTCTCGAATGCCCCGCAGCCAGCGAAGCAATCAACGAGGGCGATACAGTCAGCATCAACTTTGACACCGGCGTCATTACCGACGAAACCACAGGCCGGACCTTCCAGGCCGCGCCCTTCCCGCCGTTCATCCAGAACATTATCGCCAAGGGCGGCCTGATGAACAGCTTGAAGGCCTGATGCCCTGTAGGGGCCGGGCATGCCCGACCCGCGGCTTTACGGCAAAAGTGCTGTGATGGAAAGGCTGAGGGCGGGACATGTCCCGCCCCTACAATAGCAACGAGAGGGAGAACAGAACTATGCAGAAAAACATCACTCTGATCTACGGCGACTGTTCCAGCCCGGAGATCGTGACCCAGGCGGTGCGCGTACTGGATAAAATTGCAGAAAAGCACGGCCATACGTTTACGTATACCCGCGCCTACATGGGCGGCGAGGCCATCGATAAATTCGGCGACCCGCTGCCCGCTGCGGAACTGGAAAAGTGCAAAAACTCCGACAGTGTCCTGCTGGGGGCCATCGGCGGCCCCAAGTGGGAGGGCCTGCCCGGCGACCAGCGCCCTGAGAAGGGCCTGCTGCGCCTGCGTTCCGGCATGGGACTGTACGCCAACAACCGCCCGGCCAAGATCTGGCCCCAGTTGGCGGATGCCTCCCCGCTGAAAAAGTCCATTGTGGACAAGGGCATTGACTTTATCGTCGTGCGTGAGCTGATTGGCGGCGTCTACTTTGGCGAGCATAAGACGATTGAGAAAAACGGCGAGAAGGTCGCCATCGACGTGATGCCCTACGCCGAACATGAAATTGAGCGCATCGGCCGCATCGGCTTTGAGACGGCCATGAAGCGCCGCAAAAAGTTGACCTGCGTGGACAAGGCGAACGTGCTGGACACCAGCCGCCTGTGGCGCGCCGTCATGCACCGTCTGCAGGCCGAGTACCCCGAGGTCGAGTACAGTGAGATGTTTGTGGACAACTGCGCTATGCAGATCTGCAAGAATCCCGCCCAGTTTGACGTCATCGTTACCGAAAATATGTTCGGCGATATCCTCTCTGACGAAGCCAGCGAAGTGACCGGTTCCATCGGCATGGTGCCGTCCTCCTCGCTGGGCGAGGGCACCTGCGGCTTGTACGAGCCGATCCACGGCTCTGCACCCGACATTGCAGGTCAGGATATCGTGAACCCGATTGCCTGTATCCTGTCTGCGGCTATGATGCTGCGCTACAGCTTCGATATGCCCGCCGAGGCCGACGAGATCGAGGCGGCTGTCAGCGCTGTTCTCGACGAAGGCTACCGCACCGCCGACATGATGGCTCCCGGCTGCACCAGGGTAGGCTGCACCGAGATGGGCAACAAGATTTTGGAGCATATTTAAAAAAGATATTGTAGGGGCCGGGTATGCCCGGCCCGCGCGCGAAGGGTGGACGGCCGTCTGCCAGAAAGCCGCGGGCCGCACATATGCGGCCCCTACAACACAAAATTCCCCCAACGGCTGTGATGCCGTTGGGGACACTTTTATTTCTCCATCACATCCCGCCAAGGCCGCTTTTCGGCAAGCTCGTTGCGGCGATGGTTGCGCCAGATAAGCAGCGCTGCCAGTGCCGCGCCGAACAGGATGACTGCCGCAAGGTTGGGCAGGCCCACCGCGGGCAGCAGCGGCGTGATCCATTTGTCGACGAACCAAAACACCACGAACCACAAAAACAGCATGGCGGCTGTAATGGCGCCGTACCGCACACCTTTTTCGGTAGAGGCCGCCCACTCGGCGGGGACAATGCGCTGCAGCAGCCACGCACTGGGCATCATAATGGCAATGCAGAGCACAAGCCAGACCGCGTCATAATAGCAGTCCCACGGGCGGCCTAACACCGTATAGGTCGCGGTGGAAACCAACGCAAACGTGCATAGCCACACAAGGCTGTCTGCCATGTAATCCGCAAACTTCGGCTTGGGCATGCTTGCCAGCAGATTCCGCTTAAAAACATCTACATCCCCGATGACCGACGGCAGATAGTCGCGCCGGGCCTCGGCCTGTGCCGCCATCGCAATCAGGTCCTTGCGGATCAGCTCGATCTCGTACCCGATGCCGCGTGTGTTGTCTGCCACGCTGATGATTTCCGTGATGGTGTCGCGGTCGTACTCTGCCAGCGTTGAAAAAATGAGGTCGTTTTCCTTTTTTAAGTCGCGGTATTCGTTGCGCATTGTTTTCACGGTTCAGCCCTCCTTATCATGTAAGATGCGGTTCACGGCGGCGCTGGCCTCCTGCCAGGCGGCCGCAAATTCGGAAAGATACTGCACCCCATCGGGGGTCAGGCGGTAGTATTTGCGGCTCGGCCCGCCGGATCCCGCGCGGTACTCGGCAGCAATCAGGCCCTTGCGTTCCAGCCGCAGCAGCAGGGGATAGAGCGTGCCCTCGGTCAGGTCATCAAAGCCGCTCTCCCGCAGGGTAGCGGCGATGGCGTAGCCATAGGTTGGCTCCCGGGATATGATCTGCAAAATGCAGCCTTCCAGCGTTCCCTTGCGCAGCTGTGCCTGGTCGAACACGATACCACCTCCTGACTACCTTGCAATGCAATGTTCTGTACCTATATTGTAATGCAAAGTAGTGGCGTTGTCAAGCATAATTGCAGGGGCCGGGTATGCCCGGCCCGCGCGTGTAAGGGGGGCAGATGCTTGCATCTGCCCGTGGGGTGCACAGATGCCGCCCCCTACAACAAAAACGGCAGCCCCCTTCCCATGGGGACTGCCGTCCTTACTTATTTCCTCTTATACCAGCAATTTGCCAGCTTGTCAAACGCGGTCTGCACGGGCTGCCAGTTCAGCAGGGCCAGCGTGGCACAGGCCAGCAGGGTAAACCAGAGCACCACCACTGCCAGCGGCTTGCCGCGCATTAAGTCGTAGAACTTGAACTCGATCAGTGCCGCCAGAATCGGCATATGTAAAAGGTAAATCGCCAGCGTGTGCCGCCCCAGCCCTTCCAGCCGGTGGCGGCTGCTGAACACCACCGCCAGTGCAGCTGTGGTCAGGATGCCCGCCAGGTAGAACACAACGCGGTAGCCCACCGTGTCGCCGCCCGCATAACTCACATCATGGAACAGCTGTGGGCTGTTGTCCAAAATCGGGTCAGCCAGCAGCACGTGCAGGAAATACGCGCCATACCCCACCAACAGCGCGGCCAGGGCCGCCCGCCGCAGGCTGCACTTTTCCGCCGCTGCGGCAGCCAAGGCATCCAGTTGGGGGCGGAACAGCACTCCAAAAGCGTAGAACGGATAGAACGCTACCACGCGTACCAGCGTGAACGGCCACTCCACCAGGCCGCCCGCCAACGCCAGCCCCACGGCAAGCGCCAGCCCCAGGCAGGCCCCGGGCAGCCGCCAACGGTCCCGCAGCCAGCACAAAACCGGCAGCGTCAGGTGCCAGAACACCAGCGCGTACAGGTACCACATATGCCGCCAGGGCAGCAGCAGCGCGGCCAGTGCGCCGCCGCTCTCGGCAAAATTTTCCCGCAGCACCGCCGCGCGGAACACAAACATGATGACCTGCCCCACCAGATACAGCCACAGCTGCTGCGTGACCAGCTTGCGCGGATTGAACCGTGCCACCAGCCCGCTGCAGGTGCAGAACAGCGCCATGTGAAACGCATAGATACAGAAAAATGACGCACTGACGAAGGAATATCCCATGCGGTACTGTTCCATAAAATGGCCGAACACCACCAGCAGGATACCCAGGCCCTTCAGCTCGTCAATATAATCGCGGCGCTGGGTCATTTGCTTTCCCAGGGGGAGCGGATGATCTCGCCGGAGTCCACCTTGGCGAACTCGGCAACCTCTGCCCCGGCCTTGACGATGCCGCCCGGTGCCACGTGTACGCCGCGCCCCAGTTGGGCGTTGTGGTCCACGATGGCCCCGGCGTTCACGATGCAGCCCACGCCCAGGTGCGCGTCTGCACCCACGTAGGCCTGCGGCAGGATGATGCAGCCAGGCTCCAGCACGGCGCTGGGGCTGACCGACGCGGCATCACTGATAAAGACTGGCGTCGCGTACCCGGCAGCGGCCAGCTTTTGCAGCAGTTCTACCCGCAGGGCGTTGTCACCCAGCGCCACAAAGGCGGGGCGGCCGCGTTTCAAAATCGCGGGGTCAACGTAGTCCCGCAGGCCGCCCACGGCGCCGGGGGCGTTGTCGTCCAAAAAGTCCGCGCTGCCCCAGCCTTCGTCCATCAGCCAGTCGTTCAGCTGGGTGCCAAAGCCGCCGCGGCCCAGAACCAGCGGTCGCTTTGCGTTAAAACCGATCTCGATGAATGCCATAGATTATCCCTCCTGTGTAGGTGTCTCTCCGTCGGGGGTCTCGCCCTCGGCGGGTTGCGCGTTGGGGTCCTCAAGACTGGTGCGGGGGTGTACGTCCAGCGGGTTCGCCAGTGTACCGTTCTGCAAATCGGCCAATGCCTGTGGGATACCGGGGAAGAACCGGGCAATGCCGGTGCCGCCGCAGTGCAGACCGTCGAAGAAATCCGTCTCCTGCAAGCCCTCGATACATACGGGGTCATAGCTGCCGTACAGCGGAATATTGTTGTCGGCGCAGTACTGGCGCAGCCAGTTCTCCACCTGGAAGAAACCCTTGTGCATCTCCGGCTCGGTCAGCAGGTAACCGTACAGATAGGGATGCCACGGCGACAGCACCAAAACGACCGTGGTGCCCTGAGACTGGGCGTATTTGATGAAGGAGTCAAACGCCTGAATCTGGGTCTGGCTCATCTCGTCAAAGCCTTCCATATGTACGCTGTTGAAGCTCATGCAGGCTTCGGCAGCCAGCGTGCGGATCTGGTCTTCCGTCTGGCTGCGGAACGCTACATCGTACAAAACGCTGCCGTCAGACCGCTTGATGGTCGTGGGCTGGTTGTAGGGGTCGCCCTCCACCGGGTTAAACTCGATGGTGTTGCCTTCGTCGTCGGTGACGGTAGCCTGGCCGCGGTTCTTGAAATAATAGTCCACATTGCCCTGGAAGTATGCCGGGTCGGCAAGGGCTTTCCACAGCTCGACCTGGTTCGGCTCTTCATAGTCGGTGGGTACGTTCAGGACTTTTGTCAAAAATTCATTGTACAAATCGGCGTCGGCACGGGCGTCAAAGGCGGCCTCGCTGCCGTAAAAGACCCAGGGATCCAGGCTCCACAATAGCACCTTTGGCGCTTTGCCGTAGGTGACCATTTTGTAGTAGCTCGTCATATTGTCGCGCACATCCGCGCCGGTGACGCCCATGTTGAAGAAGCTCTCCACGCCGGTGTTCTCGCGGTTGAACTGCAAAACGCGGCTGGAGCCAATACCGATAGCCTCAGGCGTCTCGGGCACATCCTGTGCATACAACTGTACCACCTGGCGCTCGTCCATCTGCTCGAAGTTTGTTACATCGTACCCTTGCAGCATCAAATCCACGATGCGGCGGGGGGCCAGCGCACCCTGGAACAGGCCGCTGCGGTCGACGTTATAGCTGAACGCCACCATAAACACAAGTACCGGCACCAACAGCAGGAACTTGAACCCGGTTTTCAGGCCAAAGTAGATGCGGCGGACAAGCCCCTGCAAAAACCAGAGGAAGGGGTTGCGCTTTTTCTTGCGGCGGCGCTTTTTGGCCGGGGCGCGGCTGGGGGCACCGCGCTGGATTTTGACCGGCGGTGCGGGGATCGGGGTAGGGGACTTGGGCATAACATACACCGCCTTTCCTTAGTATTGCTGGTAGATGAACGCCGACTGACCGAACGCGGCAAAGAACAAGATCGCCGCAGCCGCGCCGTAGTAGAGCGTCCAGCGCAGCGGCCAGACCTGCTGGCGAATCCATTTGGCGACGCTGCGGCCACCGTGCTCTGCCGCAAAAACGACAAAGCAGCCGAACAGCAGCACCACCGGCAGACGGCCATCAATGCCGCTGCTGTAAATCAGGTTAGATACCTGTGCCCAGGAGCCAGACAGGCCATCCCAGCCCTGCAGGAGCGAACCGTAGACGGCGAAGGGGTCGGTATTATAGATGGCCGATGCAAAGAACACCAGCGTCAGGCAAAACAGCCCGTCCGTGACAATCGTCTGCCACAGTGCCTTGAACCAGCCCATGCGGTAGAGCGGATTCCAGCGATTGATGCGGCGGCGCAGCTTGGCCGTCATGACGCCGAAGGCTGCCAGAATGCCGGTGAACACGCCCCAAGCCAGGTAGCGCCAGTCCGCGCCGTGCCACAGGCCGGAGCAGACAAACACGATGACGATGTTTAAGTAGTGCCGCCACGGTGCGCAGCGGCTACCGCCCAGGCTGAAGTAGACGTAATCCCGAAACCAGCTGGTCATCGAGATATGCCACCGCCGCCAGAAATCGTTGAAGGTGCGGGCCTCAAAGGGGGACTGGAAGTTTTCGATCAGGTCGTACCCCAGGATACGCGCCGCGCCCAGGGCGATATCACAGCAGCCGGAGAAATCCATGTACAGCTGCACGGCGAACAGCACGGTGGCGGCAACGAGATTCGGGCCGCTCATGCCGGAAACATCACCGTAGACCAGCGAGACATACTGGCTCAGGTTGTCGGCGATGACCATTTTTTTTGTGTAGCCCCACAGCATACGGAACGCACCGCCCGCGCAGCGGCCATAGCTGAACCGGCGGCTCTTTTGAATCTGCGGCCGCATCTGGGGGTAACGCTCGATGGGGCCGTTGATGAGCGTGGGGAAGAAGCTGACGAACAGCGCATAGTGCAGTGGGTTCGTTTCGACCCGGCAGCGGCGCTTGAACACATCGATGGTGTAGCTCATGGCCGCAAAGGTGAAGTAGCTGAGGCCCAGGGGGGCCAGCAGATTCTCCCGGTGGGAGAGGAAACTGCCGCCCAGAGAATCCGCCAGCAGGTTCCAGTATTTGTAGTAAATCAAAATACCGATGCCGAACCCTACCGAGACCAGTAGGGCCAGCACCCGCACGGCCTTGTTTTTGACCTTGCCGATGATAAGCCCGCACAGCCAGGTAATGACCGTAGCGGCGGCAATGACCCAGACCAGCGGGCGGTTGACCGGGTCATAGCAGAAGAAGCCGTAGCTGGCGATCAGCAGAAAATACGGCCGTAGCACGCGGGGCAGGGCATAGTTGATGAGTGCCACCGCCGCAAAAAAGGCAAGAAACAACAGCGAGGTGATCGCCATTGACTGATCCTCGCACAAAAAGGCGAGGATTTGCTCCCAGGTTATTGTCATGATTCCTCTCTCCGTTTCGCCGCAGGGCTATTTCTTCAGGGTATCTTCCAGGTCGCGGACACGCTTTTCCAGAATCGCGTTCGCCTGGGTCAGCCGCTTACACTTGTCGGCCAGCTGGCTGATGGCAATGCTCAAGGACAGCAGTACCACCAGTACAAAGCAGAACATCAGCAAAAATACCAGGTTGACCGGCATTTCAATGTCCAGCAGGTCCCGCAGAACATACACCACATAGGGAAACGCCGCGGCAATTACCAGCCCCACGGCCAGCAGCAGCCACAGCAGGCTGTACTTTACGCTCATCAGCCCGCGCTTTAAAAGGGCAAAGATGATGAGCAGCAGCACCACTGCGCCCAGAATCATAAACAGCTGCAAGTGTGCGGTCATGCGCAGCCCCCTTTCTCCTTGCGGATGGACAGTCGGTCAATGATGAGCGCCAGCGTGACTTTGATCATGTAGTAGGCACTCTTGAAGCTGTGGATGCTGGACACGCCGCCCTGTCGCTCCCGCATGATGACCGGGGCCTCGCCCACATGGTAGCCCGCCAGGCTGGCAGCCAGAATGGCTTCCGGCTCGGGGTAGTCGGTAGCGTAATGCCGGGAGAAAAACGCGGTCATGCCGGCGTTGGTGGCGCGGAACCCGCTGGTCACATCCAGTACCCGCTTGCCGCACAGCAGATAGATCATCCCACTCAGCCAGCGGATGCCGACCCGGCGCATAAAGCTGGTCTGGAATCCTTCCTTTTTAATAAAACGGCTGCCGATGCACATATCGCATTCGCCGTTCAGCACCGGCTGCACAATCTCCATCAGGTAGGCGGGGTCGTGCTGGCCGTCGCCGTCCATCTGCACGGCCACATCATAGCCATGATGTACGGCATACAGGTAGCCGCACTGCACATTGCCGCCTATCCCTAAGTTGACCGGCAGGTCGAGGAAGGGATAGTGGTGTTCTTTCAAAATTTCCGCACTGCGGTCGGTGGAGCAGTCGTTGACCACAAGATAGTCCACCTCCGGGCAGACCGCCCGCAGATTTTCCACCGTGTTGACGATGTTGTCTTCCTCATTATAGCAGGGGATAATGACAAGAATTTTTTTATCCAAAATGGGTGTACCTCTCAATTTTGGGTGTGTTGCGTTTTTGTGGGATAGAGGCGGTAACGGCAAGGCTGCGAGGGCTTCCTCATTTTCCTTCCACCGTAAATTCCTCCAACCGCTTCAGCAGCTCGGCCCGGCGGTAGTGCGCGGCATAATACGCGTAGGCTTTCTGCCCCAGCGCCGCCCGCTCGTCGTTACTCATGCGGTACAGCGCCAGCATATTATCCGCCAGCGCCCTGCGGTCACAGGCCGGGCTGACCAGCCCGCCGCCGCTCTCTTTTACTGCCGCATACCCTGCGCCGTTCATTGAGGCCAGCACCGGCTTGGCGGCGGCCATATAGCTGGCCAGCTTGCCGGGCACGGTCAGCCCCAGATCGGGTGAGTCGGACAGGGAAATCAGCAGCGCGTCCGCCAGCGCCGTGAACTTCGGCACATCGGTGGCGGGCACGCTGCCGTAGAATGTCACGGCGTCCTCGGCGCGCAAATCAGCCACCTGCTTTTGCAGGGCCTCGCGGCTCATGCCGTCGCCCACCAGCAGCAGGTGCAGCGCTTCCGCCCCGGCGGCGCGGGCGTCCAGCACGGCGTTAATGACCATGTCCAGGCTCTGCGCAGGGGTGAAGGTGCCGGTAAATACCAGGTTGAACCGCCCGGCAAACTGTTCTTCCAGCGCTGGATCAGGCTGCGGCACGGCGTAGAAATCCTCGCAGTACTGCGGGATGATCGCCACTTCCGCCGCCGTTTTCCCGGTGCGGGCGCACAGCCGTTCTTGCAGCGGCTCGCTCATGGCAATCAGCCGGTCGCACCGCTTGTACAGGCCGTCGCTGACCGTCTGGGCCACAAAGCGCATAAACTTGTTCTTGACCGGAAGCACACTGTACAGATTCTCCGGCCACAAGTCCAGCACATAATTTGTAAACGGAACACCGTGCTTTTTTGCGTATTTGATGGCGGGCCAGCACATCAGCACCGGGCTGGTGTTGAAGCAGAAAACCGCGTCATACCCGCCGGGCAGGCGTTTCAGCGCCCCTGCCGCATACAGCGGCCAGCTGACGTAGTTCAAAAAAATCGTCTTGCCGGTGTTGCCCTTGCGCGGTATCTCCCGCGCCCGGAACACCCGCGCACCCTTGTACACTTCCTCAAAAGGGCCGTCGGCGCTGTATCCGTCGAACCATTCGCCTTTGGGATAGTTGGGCAGACCGCACAGCACGTCCACGGAGAGGCCGTCCTGCACAAAGCCCTCGACAATATCATTGATGCGGAAATTTTCCGGCCAGAAATGCTGGGTCACTACCAGTATGCGCATAGGTATCGTGTTCCTGTCGTTTTAGTATTTGCGCCACACCATCTTGTTTACAACGCCGGTGTAGCTCTGGATGATCTTGACCACCTTGTCCGAGACATTCTCGTCGGTGTAGTCGGGCACAGGCGTACCCAAATCGCCGTTGCGGTTCATCTCGACGGCCACATCCACAGCTTGCAGCAGGTGGTCGCTGTCGATGCCCGCGAGAATAAAGTCCGCCTTGTCCAGCGCCTCGGGCCGCTCGGTGGAGGTGCGGATGCAGACCGCGGGGAAGGGGTGCCCGACGCTGGTGAAGAAGCTGGATTCCTCGGGCAGCGTGCCGCTGTCGCTAACGACGCAGAAGGCGTTCATCTGCAAACAGTTGTAATCGTGGAAGCCCAGCGGTTCATGCTGAATGACCCGCTTGTCCAGCTGGAACCCGCTCTGCTCCAGTCGCTTGCGGCTGCGCGGATGGCAGGAGTAGAGAATCGGCATATCGTACTTTTCGGCCATCTTGTTGATGGCGGTGAACAGCGAGGTAAAGTTTTTCTCGGTGTCGATATTTTCCTCGCGGTGGGCGGAAAGCAGGATGTACTTGCCTTTCTCAAGCCCCAGACGCGCGTGAATGTCCGACGCTTCGATTTTCTCGAGATTCTGGTGCAGCACCTCGGCCATGGGGGAACCGGTCACATAGGTGCGCTCCTTCGGCAGGCCGGTGTCGGCCAGATAGCGGCGGGCGTGCTCGGAGTAAGCCATGTTCACGTCGGAGATGATATCCACGATGCGGCGGTTTGTTTCTTCGGGCAGGCACTCGTCCTTGCAGCGGTTGCCGGCTTCCATGTGGAAAATGGGAATGTGCAGCCGCTTGGCACCGATGACAGACAGGCAGCTGTTGGTATCGCCCAGCACCAGCACGGCGTCGGGCCGGATGGCGGCCATCAGCTTGTAGCTCTCGGCAATGATGTTGCCCATCGTCTCGCCCAGATCCGCGCCCACGGCGTCCATGTAGACCTCGGGATCGGCCAGCTCCAGGTCATGGAAGAACACACCGTTCAAATTGTAGTCGTAGTTCTGCCCGGTGTGGGCCAGGATGACGTCAAAATATTTGCGCGTCTTGTTGATGACGGCGGCCAGCCGGATGATTTCCGGCCGCGTGCCGACGATAATCAGCAATTTCAGCTTGCCGTTATTTTTAAAAGAAACATTGCTGTAATCAGCCATAGGTTCCTCCCTTAGTATTGTTGAATGCTGCCCCACATGGCATTGCAGGGGCCGATGCCTGCATCAGCCCGGGGCTTCGGGGACGCCGCGCCCTGCAACGCGGTGTCACACCTTCTCAAAAAACGTATCCGGTCTCTGTGCGTCAAACGGTTCGTTCGCCCACATCAGCGTGACGAGGTTTTCCGTCTCGCTCAAGTTGATGATATTATGGGTGTACCCGGGCAGCATATGGATGGCCTGGGGCTTGTCGCCGGTCACTTCAAATTCCAGCACGTCCTCACTGCCGACGCGGCGCTCCTGAATCAGCCCATGCCCCGCCACCACAATGAAAAATTCCCACTTGGTATTGTGCCAGTGCTGGCCCTTCGTGATGCCGGGCTTGGAAATATTCACGCTGAATTGCCCGCAGCTCTCGGTTTTCAGCAGCTCGGTAAAGCTGCCGCGGGCGTCCTCGTTTTTCTTCAAATCGAAAATGACTTTCTCTTTCGGCAGATAGGAAAGATAGGTCGAGTACAGCTTCTTCGCAAAACTGCCCCCCGGGATTTCCGGCACCACCAGCGTTGCAGGCTGTGCCTTGAACTTTTCCAGCAAGTCTACAATCTCGCCCAACGTAACCTTGTGCGTCACAAGCGCGGCACAGTAGCGGCCCCCTGCACAAAAAACAGGCGTCAGGCCGTCGTAATTGCAGCGGTGGGGGCGGCCCTCCAGCGCGTCGAGCATTTCCTCGACCAAATCGTCAATGTACAAAAGCTCCAGTTCGGTGGCGCGGTCGTTTACCGTGATGGGCAGGTCGTTCGCCACGTTATTGCAGAACGTCGCCACGGCGCTGTTGTAGTTGGGGCGGCACCATTTGCCGAACAAATTCGGGAAGCGGTAGACATACACCGCCGCGCCGGTCTGCTTGGCATAATCGAAGAACAGTTCCTCGCCCGCCAGCTTGCTTTTGCCGTAGTCGCTGCCCGCATAGCGGCCAAGCAAAGTTGCCTGTATCGAACTCGAAAGCATGACCGGGCAGGTGTTGTCGTGAGATTTGAGTGTGTCCAGCAGGGTGGAAGCAAAGCCAAAGTTGCCCTGCATGAACTCGTCGTTGTCCTTCGGGCGGTTGACGCCCGCCAGGTTGAACACAAAGTCAGCTTCTGAACAAAAGCGGTCCAGCTCTGCGGGCGGCGTGTCAAGGTCGTACTCAAACACTTCCTCAATCGTCAGCGCCGGGCGGGTGCGATTTTTGCCGTCGCGGATGTTCTTCAAATTTTCGCAGAGGTTGTGGCCCACAAAGCCTTTTGCCCCTGTTACAAGGATTTTCATGCCTTTTTCTCGGCCTCCATCTCTTTCAGGGCGTTCTGCACGTACTCGGTGGTCAAAATCTTCTTCACGGTGCCCTCCACGTCCAGGCGGTTCGTGTTGTGGCTCGTGTAGGAGTCGTCGGCCATCGTGTGGACCTCGCCCTTCACGACGAACTTATCATAGTTCAGGTCGCGGTTGTCGGCGGCCACGCGGTAGTAGCCGCCCATATCCTCGCTGCGCAGCCGCTCCTCGCGGGTCATCAGCGTCTCAAACAGCTTCTCGCCGTGGCGGGTGCCGATGATGTTCGTGCCGGTGTCGCCGAACAGCTGCTGCACGGCCTTGGCCAGGTCACCGATGGTGGAAGCGTCGCTCTTCTGAATGAACAGGTCGCCCGGGTTCGCGTGCTCGAACGCGAACATGACCAGGTCAACGGCCTCGTCCAGGTTCATCAAAAAGCGGGTCATGTTGGGGTCGGTGATGGTGATGGGGTTGCCTGCCTTGATCTGGTCGATGAACAGCGGAATCACGCTGCCGCGGCTACACATGACGTTGCCGTAGCGGGTGCAGCAGATGGTCGTGCCGCCGCGCTCGGCCGCCACGCGGGCGTTGGCAAAGATGACGTGCTCCATCATGGCCTTGGAAATGCCCATGGCGTTGATGGGGTAGGCGGCTTTGTCGGTGGACAGGCAGACGACACGCTCAACGCCCGCGTCAATGGCGGCGTGCAGCACGTTGTCGGTGCCGATGATGTTCGTCTGCACAGCCTGCATCGGGAAGAACTCGCAGCTGGGCACCTGTTTCAGCGCCGCTGCGTGGAAAATGTAGTTGACGCCGGGCATGGCGTCCCGGATGGACTGCGGGTTGCGCACATCGCCGATGTAGAACTTGACCTTGCCCGCGTACTCAGGGTACTGGGCCTGCAGCTCGTGGCGCATATCGTCCTGCTTCTTCTCGTCGCGGGAGAAAATGCGGATTTCGCCGATATCGGTGGAGAGAAAATGCTTGAGCACGGTATGGCCGAAGCTGCCGGTGCCGCCGGTGATGAGCAGGGTCTTATCCTTAAAAATGCTGTTTGCCATGATGGCCTCCTTATATTTGACTGCGCACAGGGCGCAGTTTGCCTTTATAATCCTATTTATTCTAGCACAAAAATCGCGTCTTGAAAAGGCCGCAGGGTTGGAAAATGCTGCTTTTTGTGGTATAATGACAAAGAAATCGCTATTAAATGCTTTTTTGAAGGAGGACACGCCCATGCGCGCCTATGAACGTCTATTAAAATATGTAAAGGTCCACACGACCTCCGACCCCAACAGTGGCACCCACCCCAGCACGCTGCGCCAGTTTGACCTGGCCAAAATCCTCGTCGAGGAGCTGAAAGAACTGGGCCTGACCGATGCCCATGTGGACGAGCACTGCTATGTCTACGCCACGCTGCCCGCCACCCCGGGGCAGGAGAACGCCAAGCCCCTGGGCTTTATCGCCCACATGGACACGGCGGACGACGCCAGCGGTGAGAATGTCCAGCCGCAGATCCACGAGAATTACGATGGTGAGGCCGTCGTCCTGCCTGCCACCGGCACGGTGCTGGACCCAGAAGTTTTCCCCTTCCTGCGCACGATGAAGGGCCAGACCCTCATCACCACCGACGGCTCCACGCTGCTGGGTGCGGACGATAAGGCCGGCGTGGCCGAGATCATGACCGCATTGGAACGCATCATTGCCGAAAACCGTCCCCACGGCAAGCTCTGCATCGGCTTTACCCCCGATGAGGAGATCGGCGAGGGCGCGAGCCTCTTCGATGTGCCCGGCTTCGGCGCGGCCTACGCCTACACCGTTGATGGCGAGGACGTCGGAGAGATCAGCTATGAGAACTTCAACGCCGCCGCCGCGGTCGTGACCGTCCACGGTTTCAGCGTCCACCCCGGCAGTGCCAAGGGCACGATGATCAACGCCCAGAATGTGGCGATGGAGTTCCACGCCGCATTGCCGGCCTTCTCCCGCCCCGAGCACACCGAGGGCAGGGAAGGCTTCTTCCACCTGACGAGCATGCAGGGTGACGTGACCACAGCGCATCTGGGCTACATCGTGCGCGACCACGATGCCGCCAAGTTTGCCGCCCGCAAAGCCCAGATGCAGCACATCGCCGACTGCCTAAACGGCCGTTACGGCGCGGGCACGGTGGAACTGGACATCAGGGACAGCTATTACAATATGCTGGAGAAGATTCAGCCCCACTTCCACCTAGTGGAGAATGCCCGCAAGGCCATCCGTGCGGCGGGGCTGGAACCCATCGAAAGCCCGGTGCGCGGCGGCACTGACGGCGCGACCCTGAGCTATATGGGCCTGCCCTGCCCGAACCTTGGCACAGGCGGCTTCAACTTCCACGGCCCGTGTGAGTGCATCACAGCCGAAAAGATGGACCAGGGCGTGGAAATTCTGCTGAACCTGGTCGATCTGTATAAGTAAAACCTAACCCCGGCGCAATCTCGTACATTTTGTACAAAACTGCGCCGGGGCATTTTTGTCCAAATCGCCTATGACATTTTTTGACGAAAAAGCGTATACTTGTATAGGAAAGAAATCATTTCATGAGAGAAAAAGGAGTATGCGTTATGTTTAAAGCAGGGGATACGGTCAGCTATGGCACCAGCGGCGTCTGCACGATTGCCGAGCAAAAGCGTGTCACGCTGGGCGGCCAGCCCCACGATTGTTTTATCTTAAAACCGGTCTACGATGCCAGCATGAAAATCTGCGTGCCCTGCGACAGCGCACCGCTTTTGGAGCGAATGCGCCCATTGCCCACCCGGGACGACCTGCTGGCCCTGCTGCGGGAACCGTTACCCGACCACGACCCTGACCCCGACGCCCGCAAGCTGGCCTATCGCGAGGCACTGAAAAGCGGCAATCTGCACGCGCTGGTGCGCATGGTGCGGGATATCCGCACCGAACAAGCCCTGCGCCGCGCCAAGGGCAAGCAGCTTTCCGCCTATGAGGACAGCGCCCTGCGCGACGCCCAGAACGTCCTGCACAGTGAGTTCGCCTATGTCATGGGCATAGAACCAAACGAGGTGCCGGAGTTCATTGCAAAAGAATTAGGGAAATAAAAAACAGCCCGCGCTTCGATTTGAAGCGCGGGCTGCGTTTTATGGTAGGGTAGGGAGGGGGATTGCCCCCCGCGTGGCGTTGAGGCCGCCGTCCCCCACAAACCGTAAGGCAGAGGTGTAGGGGCCGCACATGTGCGGCCCGCAGCCTAACGGAAAACGACTGTCTGCCTTACACGGTCGGGCCGGCATGCCCGGCCCCTGCATAGCAAGTTTACTTCATCTTTCCAACATACACCAAATACGAGTACAAATAAATCCACGCACTGCCGCCAAAAACAGCAACCAGCAGCACAGCCAGCGTTGCAATGTCGCCCAACAGTCCGCCAAAGAAAGCAAGCACCAGAAGCACAATGCCCATTACAATAAAGGTATACCCGCCCATGCGCTGGGTGCGCTGCCAGTTGTGCGCGTCGTTCAGCGCCCAGGGCGTGCGGCAGCCGAAGGTGTAGTTCTGCTTGACCTGCGGCATAAAGTTCCCCATAATGATGAACAACACGCCGATGCCGCCGCAGACCAGAATGCTGACGAGGTTGCTGCTGTCCGGCAGCTTGCCGAAGACGGCCAGTTCGCTCAGCCAGCTGAATGCGGCCATCATCACGGTGAACAGCACTACGAACAGGTTCCATACCTTGCCGAACTTCTCAAAATTCTGGTGCTTGGGGTCGATTTTGCGGATGACCTCAAACAAAATCAACATCGCAAACGGCAGCGCGGCCAAAATCAAAACCGTGGATTTCGGCCCCCAGCCGTTGACCTGCCCGCTTGCGCCCCAGTGGGTGGGCACAATGTCCGGCAGGGAAGGGTAGAAGTACAGGTGCGCGGCAAAATTCAGCACGCAGATTACGGTTAAAATCCAGAACAGCTTATTCTTTTTCATTGCTATCGTCTCCCTTTACAAGGCCGCAGTCATAAAACCACTTCATCAATTCCTGAAATACGGTCAGATTCACACTGTACACAATGTTCTGGCCGCGGCGCTCATCGGTAATAAGCGCCGCACTTTTTAAAATGTTCAGATGGTGGCTGACGGACGGCTTTGTCATATCAAAATGTGCGGCGATCTCCCCGGCGGTCAGATCGCCCTGTGCCAGCAATTCCAAAATGCGCCGCCGCGTCGGGTCGGCCAGCGCTTTAAAAGCGTCTCCCAAATATGTCGGCTCCTTTCTTGCAGACAATTAGATAAATGTCTAACTGCCTGTGCCCCCACTATACGCCTTGCGGCTGCCTTTGTCAATAGATATTTAGAAAAATATCTAACTATCGCTGCCCTCCTACTGTTCATCCGGCTTTTTCCATTGATTTTCTCTGCGATTTCACAATTTGTTTGCAATTTTCCTATTGACATGGTGGGCAAATGTGCTACAATATTAGCAGTCGAACGGATAGAGTGCTAAAGAAAATAAAACACGCAGAATTTGCGAAAACAAACTCGTAAGCCGAAAAAGCTTAACACTCAACAAGTTAGACTGCCAAACAATGCGCTATCTGCAATGAAGGAGGTACGCACTATGAACATCGAACAAATGACACAGAAAACCCACGAGGCTTTGCAGGCTGCACAGCGCATCGCGGTGGAATATTCCAACAATGCGGTCGAGCAGGAACACCTGCTGGCGGCGCTGGCCCAGCAGCAGGACGGCCTGATCCCCCAGATGTTGCAAACCCTTGGCGTGGACGCAAATGCCTTTGCCAATGCGGCTTTACAGAAGGTCGAGGCTCTGCCTCGCGTGAGCGGATCCGGCCGCGACCCGGAGAAAATCTATATCTCCGGCGACCTGGACCGTGCCCTCAACGCTGCGGAGCAGCAAGCCAAGCAGATGAAGGATGAATACATCAGCGTCGAACACGTTTTCCTCGGTATTTTGCAGCGCCCTGGTAAGGCTGCCAGTGAAATTTTCAAGACTTTTGGCATCACGACTGAGAAATTTATGCAGACGCTCAGCACGGTGCGTGGCAATCAGAGGGTAACGAGTGATAACCCGGAGGATACCTACAACGCACTGAAAAAGTACGGCCAGGACCTTGTGGAGATGGCTCGCGCCAACAAACTGGACCCGGTCATCGGCCGTGACAGCGAGATCCGCAATGTGATCCGTATCCTTTCCCGTAAGCGCAAAAACAACCCTGTGCTGATCGGTGAGGCCGGTGTCGGCAAGACTGCCATTGCCGAGGGCCTTGCCCAGCGTATCGTGCGCGGCGATGTGCCCGAGAACTTGAAAGACCGCACCGTGTTCAGCCTGGACATGGGCGCACTGGTTGCGGGTGCAAAATACCGCGGCGAGTTTGAGGAACGCTTGAAGAGCGTTCTGAACGAGGTCAAGAAGTCCGAGGGCAAGATCATCCTCTTCATCGATGAACTGCACACCATCGTCGGCGCAGGCAAGACCGACGGCGCGATGGACGCGGGCAACCTGCTCAAACCCATGCTGGCCCGCGGCGAGCTGCACTGCATCGGTGCAACCACGCTGGACGAGTACCGCGAGTATATCGAGAAAGACCCCGCGTTGGAACGTCGTTTCCAGCCGGTCATGGTCAACGAGCCGACCGTCGAGGATACCATTTCGATTCTGCGCGGTCTGAAGGAGCGCTACGAGGTCTACCACGGCGTCAAGATTCAGGACGCCGCGCTGATTGCCGCCGCGACCCTGTCCGACCGCTATATTACCGACCGCTTCCTGCCTGACAAGGCCATTGACCTTGTGGATGAAGCCTGCGCCATGGTCAAGACGGAGTTGGATTCGATGCCTGCGGAGCTTGATGAAATGAACCACCGCATCACCCAACTGCAGATCGAGGAGGCCTCCTTAAAGAAGGAGACCGATGAACTGTCCAAGCAGCGTTTGGCCGCCCTTGAAAAAGAGATGGCTGAGCTGCGCGACAGCTTCAACAGCAAAAAAGCCCAGTGGGAGAACGAGAAGAACGCCGTCAATAAGGTGCAGAGCCTACGCGCCGAGGTGGAGTCCACCAAGGCCGAAATCGAGAAGGCTACCCGCACCGGTGATTACGCCAAGGCCGGCGAGTTGCAGTACGGCAAGTTGCCTACCCTGCAAAAACAGCTGGAAGAGGAAGAAAAAATTGCCGAGGAGAAGAAGGAGTCGAGCCTGCTGCGTGACCGTGTGACGGACGATGAGATCGCCCGCATCGTGGCTCGTTGGACCGGTATCCCGGTGTCGAAACTCGTCGAAGGCGAGCGCGAGAAGCTGCTGCGCCTGCCGGACACGCTGCATCAGCGGGTCATCGGCCAGGACGAGGCTGTGCAGAAGGTTTCCGACGCTATCCTGCGTTCCCGCGCGGGTATCGCCAATCCGAACCGCCCCATCGGCAGCTTCCTGTTCCTCGGCCCCACGGGCGTCGGCAAGACCGAACTTGCCAAGGCGCTGGCCCAGGCTCTGTTTGACGATGAGAAGAACATGGTCCGTATCGACATGACCGAGTATATGGAGAAATTTAGCGTCTCGCGTCTGATTGGTGCGCCTCCGGGATACGTCGGCTATGAGGAGGGCGGCCAGCTGACCGAAGCCGTGCGCCGCCATCCGTACAGCGTCGTGCTGTTTGATGAGGTCGAAAAGGCCCACCCGGACGTGTTCAACATCCTGCTGCAGGTGCTGGACGACGGTCGCATCACCGACAGCCAGGGCCGCACGGTGGACTTCAAGAACACTGTTATCATCCTCACCTCCAACCTCGGCTCCGACCTAATTTTGGAAGACCTGGAAAAAAGACGTGCCAACGGCAAAAACGAGTTGTCTGATGAGGCAAAGAGCGCCATCGACCAGCTGCTCAAGCGGCAGTTCCGTCCCGAGTTCCTGAACCGCCTCGACGATATCGTCTACTACAAGAGCCTGACGAAACAGGAAATCGGCTCCATCGTCGATTTGATGCTGGCCGACTTGCGCAAGCGCCTGGCCGACAAGCAGCTGAATCTGGTCGTTACCGACGCGGCCAAGAATGCCATCATCGACGGCGGCTATGACCCGATCTACGGTGCCCGCCCGCTGAAGCGGTATATTCAGGCCCATGTTGAGACGATGATTGCCAAGGAGATTATCGGCGGCTCCCATGCGGCAGGGGATACCCTGACCGTGGATGCGGATACCAATGGGCAGTTGATTTTGCGATAAGACCCGCATAAAATAACCGCTCCTGGGTTTGTGGAATCTCTCCACACACCCAGGAGCGGTTTTGTTTTGTCTTGGCAGAGTTGTAGGGCCGCACCTGTGCGGCCCGCAACCTCTCAGCGGACGAGCGCTTGCGGGAAAGCCAAGGGCCGGGCGTGCCCGTCCCCCTACGGAGCAGCATATTTTACAGTACGCCCAACCCGGTCAGCAGCGTCTTGACGCCAATCAAAAGCAGCACGATACCACCGATTCTCTCAGCCGGAGCACGGTACTTGTCGCCGAACAGGGCACCGACCTTCACGCCGACGGCAGACAGCAGGCAGGTGGTGATGCCGATGAGCGCAGCGGACGAAATGATAGCGACCTGCATAGCGGCAAAGCTGACGCCGACGGCAAAAGCATCGATGCTGGTGGCAATAGCCAGCGGCAGCATGGCCTTGGCCGAGTAGTCGTCGTCCAGCTGCTCATCGCCGCCGAAGCTCTCCTTGACCATGTTTGCGCCGATGAGTGCCAGCAGCACAAAAGCGACCCAGGGGCCGAACTTCGTCAGCAGCGTGGCAAAGCGGTCGCCCAGGAAATAGCCCAGCGTGGGCATCAAAAACTGGAACCCGCCGAACCAGACGCCGCAGGTCAGGGCGTGGGCCAGGCTCACCTTGCGAACGGACAGGCCCTTGCAGATAGATACGGCGAATGCATCCATCGAGAGGCTGACAGCAATCAAGATCAGGTCAAATAAAGTCATGGTTTTACTCCTCCGTTTTGGCAGGGGCAGACAATAAAAAAAGACTTATCCGCCCTAAAACCGGGCAGATAAGTCTCGTCGTTTAAAGTTAAGCCAGAGCCAAGGCTCATTGTGTTGGCAGAACTGCGCCGCGGCTGCTCCACCGCTGCGCTGACTACTCCCTTATTGCTTTTGGTAGTGTATCATACGCAGGAATGTTTGTCAATACGTTAGAAATGGCTAATTCTTGCGATGAGGCTTCCCCCCCCCTCGGGGGAAGCTGTCCGCGAAGCGGACTGATGAGGCGCAGCCTTGCCGTTATAGCCCATTTGTCTTTGACTGCGGTAAAGCTGCCACTCATCCGGCCCTGCGGGGCCACCTTCAGTCTACGCGCTAAGAGCCGCCTACGGCGGTTGCGCTCCGACACGCGCCTGCGGGCGCAGCCCCTCGGGAGAAGGCAAGGGACTTTAACTGTCTTGCATATTCCCCCATTTTAGAGTACAATATACACAAATCTGCAAATTTGCATCCCGGGGGAGTAACCATGCAATATAAAGTTCTGGCGCTGGACCTTGACGGCACGCTGACCAATTCCGATAAAATCATCACGCCGCGCACCAAAGCGGCCTTGCAGGCGGCGGCCCAAAAGGGCGTCTGCATTGTGCTGGCCAGCGGGCGGCCCACCGTCGGCATTGAGCCGCTGGCCAAAGAGCTGGAACTGGGAAAATACGGTGGCTGCATTTTAAGCTATAACGGCGGCAAGATCATTGACTGCCAGACCGGCCAGACACTGGTGCAGCATGCCTTCCCGGCGGACCTCATCGAGCCGGTCTGTACTTTCAGCCGCTATTGGAACGTTGTGCCGTTGACCTATGACAAAAACGGCATCGTGACTGAGGACGCCGACGCGGCCTATGTAAAAGAGGAAGCCCGCATCAACAAAATTCCGGTGCGCCAGGTCGAAAACCTGCCCGCCGAAGTGACCTATCCGGTCAACAAGCTGCTGCTTACCGGTGACCCGGCGGATATGCCCCATGTTGAGGAACTGATGCAGCAGGAGTTCGCGGGAAAGCTGTCCATCTGCCGCAGCGCACCGTTCTTCATTGAGACGATGCCCCTGGGCGTGGGCAAGGATACCTCGCTGGAAATCCTGCTGCGGGCCAAGGGCCTGACGCCCGCCAACCTGATGGCCTGCGGCGACGGCTGGAACGACCTGCCGATGATACGCCTGGCTGGTATGGGCGTCGCCATGGGCAACGCGCAGCCGCCGGTCAAGGCCGCCGCCGACTACCAGACCGCCGACAACGACCATGACGGCGTGGGCCTGGCAGTGGAAAAGTTTATTTTAGAGGAGGCGTGAGCCGTGAATCTGATTGTTTTTGATTTGGAGTGGAACATCGGCTACCAGCCGAAAACCTTCCTGTATCACGGCACAGAATTGACGCTGCGCGGTGAAATCATCCAGATTGGCGCGGTGCGCATCAACGCCCGGGGCGATGTGCTGGATACGTTTGAAGTCAACCTGCGCCCGCGCATCTTCCGCAAATTGCAGCACCATATCGCCAAGGTCACCGGCCTGTCCCAGGGGGATTTGGACGCGGGCCTGCCGATGAAAGAGGGGCTGCAGAAGTTCCTGGACTGGACCGGGCCGGACGCCGAGCTGGCCGAATGGGGACTGGACGACGTTCCGGTGCTGAAACAAAACCTGTTTTTGGTGGGGCTGGACGAGAACTGGCCCGACAAATGGTACGATCTGCAGCGTATTTTCTTGCAGGCCTACCCCCGCAAGGAGGGCGAGGGCCTGACGCTGGAAAGTGTTGTGGACCGTTTGGGCATCCCAAAGGAGGAGCCATTCCACAATGCGTTAGACGATGCGCTCTACACGGCCAAGATCTGCCGCAAACTGCCGCTGGCCGAGGGCCTTGCCACCTACCCGACCGAGGAAGAACTGCTGACCGAAGCCCTGCTGGGTGCAGAAAAGACCGGCCGCGACGTAAAGCTCTTCATGAACCGGATGGAGCACGACGACTACCGTAATGTGCCGGAACTGAACCAGGCCGCCTGCCCCGAGTGCGGTGCGCCGCTGCAAAATGACGAGGTCTGGCTCAAGCGCGGCAACACCGGGTATTTCACCCGGGCGACCTGCCCATGCTGCGGGCACTATTACCTGCGGTTCAAGCTCAGCCGCCGCGATGGTCTGCATTGGAGCTTTGCCCGCTGCATCGACCCCGCCACCCCCGAATCCGACGCCCGCTGGGACAAGCAGAAAGCCGCCCTGCTGGAACGAATGAAGAAAAAGGCGGAAAGATAAAAGGGCCGCCTGCGCCTTGGGAAAAAGCTTTTTTGCTGTACGCCCTTGACAAAATTGTGATTCTGGTCTATGCTTGATAAAAACGAAACACATTTTTTACAAGATTGCAAATATAGCAACATGAGAGGTAGAACATGGATACAGAACGCTGGCAGATTTTGTTGAGGGCCATTGACCGGGGCAGCCTGCGCGCGGCGGCGGATGAGATGAACGTTACTGTTTCAGGCATCAGCCGCAGCGTGGCAACGCTGGAAAAAGAGCTTGGATTTTCGCTGCTGTACCGTGCAAAAAGCGGCGTGCAGCCCACCGAGGAATGCCGCCAGCTGTTGCCCGCTGTGCGCGATCTGCTCTTTGCGCAGGAGCGTTTGGAGCAGACAGCCGCCAAGGTGCGCGGCGCAGACTGCGGCACCATCGTTATCGGCACGGCGTATAACTGTTACTATGAGTGGGTCACCCGGATGACGGCGGCGTTCCGCACCCGGCACCCCGGCGTGGCGGTGCGCATTGTCAACGGCACCAGCAGCGAGCTGGCCGAAATGGTCAAGGACCACCGCACGGATTTCTGCCTTATCAGCCGCCGCGACGGGCTGCCGGTCTGGCTGCCCATCCGCCAGGATGAGCTGCTGGTGCTGGTGCCAAAAAGCAACCCGCTGGCCGGTATGGACGCCGTCCCGGTGCAGCGCATGAAAACCGAGCCCTTCATCGAAAGCTACCCCGGTATGGAGACGGATATCACGCTGCTGTTCGATAAGCTCAAGACCAAGCCGAACACGAGCTATTCCACCATGGACATCACGGCGACCTACGCCATGGTATCGGCGGGGCTGGGCATCAGCGTCAACAACGCCATCAACCACCAGCACGGTTACCCCGGCGTGGTGGAGCGCCCGATGGACCCGCCCCAGCTGATGGAGATTGGCCTTGCCTGCGGTGAGAACCTCGCCCCTGCCGCCCAGGCGTTTTTAGAGTTTGTAAAAACACGGATGCCGGAATAAAAAGCCTTCCTCCTCGGGGGAAGGTCGGAGGAGGGGCGCGTCTGCCGTGCCACCCCCTAAAGGGGTGATGCTGGCAAACCCGCCCCTCATCAGTAGCGGTCAAGCCGCTGACAGCTTCTCCCGCAGGAGAAGCCAAACCGCCCGGAAAGAAGCTATTGCACTTCTTCCCGGACGGTTTGTTTTATATCTTAATAAACTCAATACGTTATAATAATCCCCTGATCCTGCGCATAAAAACTGCACAGACCAGAGCAGGGCACGATGCGCACCGGGGCACCGGGCCACTTGGCGTCAATGCCGTGGTGCAGCAGCTGGGCAGCGGTCTGGTTGCCGCACTCGCTGATCAGCACCGGATGCACGCCGTCGTAGCCGTCCTCATCCATCTGCTCCAGAATCTTAGCCAGCACGCGGGTCTCGCCGCGCGTTTTGAAGTAGAAGTCAATTTTGCCGTCCGCTGTGCGTCGGCCCAGCACGCGCATATTCAGGCGGCCTGCGATAAAGCCCACCACCTTGTTTACACGACCGTTTTTGGCCAGGTTGTCAAAGCTCGCCAGAGCAAACAGGATGTGGGTGCTCTCGGCAAACTTTTTCAGCGCAAAGCAGATATCATCAAATTCCTGATTCTCGCCGATCAGCTTGTTGGCCAGCTCGGCAGCACCGGCCAGCGCACCGGAACAGCTCAGGGTGTCCAGCACGAAAATCTTCTTCTCGGGGTGTTCTTCCAACACCATGGTGCGGGCGGCCATGGCGGCGTTGTAGCTGCCGGACAGATTGCTGCTGATGGTAAAGGCAAACACGTTGTCCGCCTGCAAAAAATACTCGGCCCATTCCTCGGGACTGGGGCAGGCGGTGGTGCTGGCACCATTGTAGTCGGTCATAGCCTGCAGCATCTGCTGGGTGTTCAGCGTGGGCAGGTCAACATACTCGCGTTCGCCCACGCGGATTTTAAACGGTACAAGGGCAAACTGCACGCCCGGCGCGGGGCGCTCCAACTCGCGGATCTCGCAGGAACTATCGGATACGATCATCCATGCCATAGGGCAGGACCTCCGTTCTGTGATAATTGGTCACGGTTATTCTTACTTATATTATAGAGGTACAGAGAAGAAGCGTCAAGTTTATTTTTGCGGCAGATCCCGCCCGACCCTGTAAAATTTTGCGGGCCCACTTGTACCTGTGCGGATTGTGGCGTATAATAACCATATATATTTTTGAGATAAAGATGGGAGCTTCTATGGCTGATTTCTATACCTACCGCAATGAGGTCGCCGGCAAACGGCGCAAGCGGAAAATGTTTCTGGTGCTCATCGTAATTTTGGCGCTGCTCTGCGCTGGGGCTGGGTTCTTCTGGTTCAAGAACAGCGGCACGCCTGCGCCCGCCGCCTCGGCAGAGCCGGTGGCCGCCACGCCGGAGACCGCTCCCACGGCTACCGAGGCACCGACCGCCACGCCCGCCGCCATCGCCGAGCCGCAGCGCATCGTGCAGGCTGTGGATACCGCCGTGTGGGACAAGTCCGATGCCGTTGAACAGACCATCGACACCGAATACCTGAACACCGACCATCGCATGGTGGCTGTGCCGATGCTGGGCACTGTGACGAAGGACTACTTCAACACCGTGACCTTCGCGGGGGACAGCATTGCCTCGGGCCTGGGCATTTACAGCACCGGCTACAACAACGCCCACTATGCGACCTACGTCAGTGCGGGCGTGCAGACCTTTGTCAACAACGTCAGCGTCAAGAACGCCGTCACCGGCACGACGGAAACGCCGATGGAGACCATCGTCTCCAGCCAGCCGGACTACCTCTACATCCTTGTCGGCACCAACAACCTTGTTGTGCAGGGCAGTGAGGACAGCTTCCTTGCCTACTATGAGCGCCTGATCGATATGCTGCGCGAACAGCTTGACCCCGGCGTCAAGTTCTACATCCAGGCCATCCCCGGTGTGCAGGAGGATGTCGTGGCATCCAAGCCCGGCCTGGACAACACCCGCATTGCCACCGTCAATGACCTGCTGGCCAATATGGCGCTGCGCAAGGGCTGCTACTACATCAACATCCGCGAGGTGTTGACCAACCCCGCCGACGGCAGTCAGATCGATGATTATGCCACCAAGGATGGCGTGCACTTCAACGCCGCAGGCTACCACGCCTGGGCAGATTACCTGGCGACCCACACGGTCTGGAACCGCCGCAGCGTGTACAGCGGCGAGAACCCCTACTATATTTACGGCGCGTAAAAAACTTTTTTAAATTACACAAACCCCGTGCAAGGTGTAAAAAGTACCTTGCAGGGGGCTTTTTTTGTACAAATGTCCGAAAAACAGCCCGCTTTATGTCGAACTTGTACAAAAGCGGCGGGTAACATACGAAAATTTTAGCGGAATATTACACAAAAGACCTTGAAATTCCTTTTCAAAACAGGTAATATAGATACAGAGATTATACAGAGTCGGTGTACTGTATCGCGTACAGCACCGCTCAAAAGGGGAGATTACGTTGAAACAGCGCAAAGAAACGCCAAATAGCTCCGATCTGCCCATTTATCTGTTCAAACAGGGCAACAATCAGGAAGCTTACCGCTACTTTGGTGCGCATCTGTGCGAGCAAAACGGAGAGGCCGGCGCGGTGTTCCGCGTTTGGGCACCGCACGCCAAGGCCGTTTCCATCGTGGGCGACTTCAACAGCTGGACACCCGGCGAACACCCGATGGAAAAAGTCACGGACGGCATTTGGGAACGGTTCGTACCCGGCATCAAACAGTTTGATGTCTACAAATACTGCATCACCACCCCGGCAGATGAACTGGTCTACAAGGCCGACCCCTACGCCTTCCACACCGAGACCCGCCCCTCCAACGGCAGCAAGGTCTATGATATCGAGGGCTACACCTGGGGCGACGCCGCCTGGGTCAAGGACGAGGACAAGCGGGATGTCATCAACAGCCCGATGTCCATTTATGAATTGCAGGCCGGCAGCTGGAAGATGAAGGATCCCGACAACGGCGTACCCTATAATTACGCCGAGCTGGCCGACGAACTGATCCCTTACATAAAGGATATGGGCTACACCCATGTGGAGCTGCTGCCCATCACTGAGTATCCCTTCGACGGCAGCTGGGGCTACCAGGTCACCGGTTACTTTGCCCCCACCAGCCGTTACGGCACGCCCAAAGACTTCATGGCCTTCGTGGATAAGCTCCACCAGGCAGGCATCGGCGTCATTCTGGACTGGGTCCCGGCCCACTTCCCGAAGGATGGCTACGGCCTGTATATGTTCGACGGCGCGCCCTGCTATGAGGACCCCAATCCCCGCCGTGGTGAGCACAAAGAGTGGGGCACGATGGTCTTTAACTACGGCATGAAGGAAGTCGAGAGCTTCCTGATTTCCAGCGCCATGTTCTGGGTCGACCACTACCACATCGACGGTCTGCGTGTGGACGCCGTAGCCAGTATGCTCTATCTCGACTACAACCGCAAGGATGGCGAGTGGGAGCAGAACGTCAAGGGCGGCAAGGAAAACCTGGAGGCCATTGCCTTCCTGCAAAAGCTGAACACCGCCATTTTGGGCCGCTACCCCCACAAAATGATGATCGCCGAGGAATCCACCGCCTGGCCGCTGGTCACAAAGCCTGCGTCCGATGGCGGCCTGGGCTTCAATTTCAAGTGGAACATGGGCTGGATGAACGATATGCTCAGCTACATGAAGACTGACCCGCTCTTCCGTGCGGGCAACCACGGCAAGGTCACCTTCAGCTTCTTCTACGCGTTCAGCGAGAATTTTGTCCTGCCCATCAGCCACGACGAGGTCGTGCATGGAAAGTGCAGCCTGCTGAACAAGATGCCCGGCGACTACGAAGAAAAGTTCGCGAACCTGCGCACTTTCTTTGGCTACATGATGGCCCACCCCGGTAAGAAGCTGCTTTTTATGGGCCAGGACTTCGGCCAGTTCATCGAGTGGGACGAGAAAAAGCAGCTGGATTGGATGCTGCTGAGCTATGACAAGCACCGCGAGCTGCAAGGCTACGTGAAAGACTTGAACCACTTCTACCGTGATACGCCCGCATTGTGGCAGGTGGATTACAGCTGGGAGGGCTTCCAGTGGATCGTGCCCGATGACAGCAAGCAGAGTGTCATCGCCTTCCTGCGGCGTGACGCAGCAGGGAAGATGATCCTGGTCGTCTGCAACTTCAACCCCGTCCTGCGCAAGGATTACCAGATGGGGGTGCCGAACCCCGGCAGCTACAAGGAAATCCTCAACTCCGACGACAAGAAGTACGGCGGCACCGGCGTGACCAACGGCACGGTGAAAGCCAAGAAAGGCCCGATGCACGGCTTCGACCAGCACATTTCGCTGACGCTGCCGCCGCTGTCCACCATCTACCTGAGCGTGCCCGCTGCCCGCAAGCCGAAGGCTGAAAAGTCCACCACCGAAAAGGCCGCAGACAAGCCCGCTAAAACGGCGAAAAAGCCTGTTGCAAAAAAGGCTGCAAAACCCACCGCAAAGGCCGATGCCCCTGCCGCAGAGGCCAAGACCCAGGCAGCCCCCAAACGCCGGGGCCGCCCGCCCAAAGCCAAAACGACGGTGTGAACCGCCTTTGGATATACGTTAAAAACGGCATACTGCCGAAATTTTAAGGGGAGAAATGTTATGGCAAAAGAAATGATCGCAATGATCCTGGCAGGCGGCCAGGGCTCGCGTCTGTACGCGCTGACCCAAAAGCTCGCCAAGCCCGCAGTCCCGTTTGGCGGAAAGTATCGCATTATCGACTTCCCGCTGTCCAACTGTGTCAATTCTGATATTGACACGGTGGGCATCCTGACCCAGTATCAGCCCCTCGTATTGAACGAGTACATCGGCAACGGCCAGCCGTGGGATCTGGACCGCCTGCACGGCGGCGTCCATGTTCTGCCGCCGTATCAGCAGGCATCCGGCTCTGACTGGTACAAGGGCACGGCCAACGCCATCTACCAGAACCTGTCCTTCATCGACCGCTATGACCCCAAGTATGTCATCATCCTGTCCGGCGACCAGATCTGCAAGCAGGACTATTCTGACTTCCTGCGCTTCCACAAGGAGAAGAACGCAGAGTTCTCCGTCGCTGTCATGGAAGTGCCATGGAGCGAGGCTTCCCGCTTCGGCCTGATGGTCACCGACGAGGACGACCGCATCAACGCTTTCCAGGAGAAGCCGAAGGAGCCGAAGTCTAACCTGGCTTCCATGGGCATCTACATCTTCAACTGGGATATCCTCAAGAAGTACCTGACCGAGGACGAGGCTGACCCCAACTCCGAGAACGATTTTGGCAAGAACGTCATCCCCAACCTGTTGAAGGACGGCCGCCGTATGTACGCCTACCACTTCAGCGGCTATTGGAAGGACGTCGGCACCATTTCCAGCCTGTGGCAGGCCAACATGGAGGTCCTGGATCCCAAGCACTCCGGCATCAACCTGTTTGATGAAAACTGGAAGATCTACTCCCGCAACACCGGCCGTCCCTGCCAGCAGATCGGCAGCGACGCCACCATCGTCAACTCCATGGTTTCCGAAGGCTGCAAGGTCAACGGTACGGTCAACAATTCCATCCTGTTCCCCGGCGTTGTCGTCGAAAAGGGCGCAACGGTCGAAGCTGCAGTCGTCATGGGCGGTACTGTCATCAAGGCGGGCGCGTCCGTCAAGCACTGCATCGTGGCCGAGAACGTCACGATCGAGGAGGGCGCAACCGTCGGCGCCATGCCCGAGGGCGGTCTGAACATTGCCGAGCCCGGCGATGTCGCCACCGTCGGCTCTGGCGTTGTCATCGGCAAGGGTGCAACGGTCGGCCCCAAGGCAATGGTTTCCAGCGATGTAAAGGATGGTGAGGAACAATGGTAAACAGCAATGTGAATGCACTCGGCGTCATTTTCGCCAACACCTATGATAACCTCGTTCCCGAACTGGTGGCGGAGCGCTCCATGGCCTCCATCCCCTTCGGCGGACGTTACCGCCTGATCGACTTCACGCTGTCCAGCATGGCCAACGCCGGCATCGACAACGTGTCCGTCATCGTGCGCAAGAACTATCACTCCCTGATGGATCACCTCGGCGCAGGCCGTGAGTGGGACCTGACCCGCAAGCGCGGCGGTCTGAACATCGTGCCGCCCTTCGCAGAGCGCAGCGTCAAGCTGTACTCCGGCCGTGTGGACGCACTGGGCAGCATCCTCAACTGGCTCGAGGCCCAGAAGGAGCGCTATGTCATCTTGTCTGACTCCTACATCGCCATGAACTTTGACTTCGGCAAGCTGATCGACGCCCACGTCGCGTCCGGCGCTGACGTCACCATGGTCTACAACCGTGCCCCCATCCCCGAGGGTGCCCGCAGCGACAACTACACCATCCGCATGGATGAGGACGGCCGCGTGACCGAGATTTTGTCCAACGACTACCGCATGGGTGAGCAGAACCTCGCCATGAACATCTACGTCATCGAGCGCGAAAGCCTGATCCACCTGATCCATGACGCCTCTGTGCGCGGTCTCGTCTACTTTGAGCGTGACATTCTGGCCCGCAACCTCAAGCTGCTCAATGTCAAGGCGTTCAAGTTCGACGGCTACGTTGCCCGCATCTCCGATATGAAGAGCTACTTCGACGAGAATATGCGTCTGCTCAAGGAAGGCAGCATGGATGCCCTGTTCGGACCCGCCCCCATCTACACCAAGATTCGTGACGATAACCCCACCCGCTACCTGGAAGGCAGCTCGGTCAAGAACAGTCTGCTGGCCGATGGCTGCGTCATCGAGGGCACGGTCGAGAACAGCGTGCTGTTCCGTGGCTGCAAGATCAAGAAGGGCGCTGTCGTTAAGAACTGCGTCCTGATGCAGGACACTGTGGTTGAGCCGAACTGCAACGTCGAGTATGTTGTGACCGATAAGAATGTCCACATCACCGAGGACAAGAAGCTGGCCGGTACCGACACCTTCCCGGTGTTTGTCGCCAAGAACCACAGCGTATAAACGAAGCTCATAGAGGCTGTTCTCCTTCTCCCCGGAGTCGGCTTTGATGAGAGGGCGGGGGAGAGCCTGTTTTCCCTCGCCCTCATTTTTTGAAATTCGCACGGAGGTGCTTATGAAAATCCTGTATGCAGCCAGCGAGGCTGCTCCCTTTGCCAAGTCCGGCGGCCTGGCCGACGTTGCGGGTGCTCTGCCCAAGGCGCTGGTCCGCGATGGCATCGACGCCCGCGTCGTTATGCCGCTGTACGGCGATTTGAAATTCAAGGATACGCTGACCTATGTCACCAATTTCAGCGTGCCTGTGGGCTGGCGCAGCCAGTACTGCGGCCTGTTCAAGGCCGAGCGCGACGGCGTTGTCTACTACTTTATCGACAACGAGTATTACTTCAAGCGCAGCGGCCTGTACGGCTTCTACGATGACGGCGAGCGCTTTGCCTTCTTCTCCCGCGCCATCCTCGAAATGCTGTTCTACACCGATTTCGAGCCGGATATCATCAACTGCAACGACTGGCAGACCGCGCTGACCCCGGTCTATCTGAACCTGTATTACCGCCATCTGGATAAGTTCAGCCGCATCAAGACTGTGTTCACCATCCACAACATTGCCTACCAGGGCAAGTACGGCCTGGATATCCTCGAGGATACCTGCGGCATTGGTGCCCGCGACGCCCATGTGGTGGAGTACGACGGCTGTGCCAACTTCATGAAGGGGGCAATCGAGTGTGCCGATAAGGTCACGACCGTCAGCCCCACCTATGCACAGGAAATTCTCGACCCCTGGTTCAGCCACGGCCTGGACGGCCTGCTGCGCCAGAAGCAGTATAAGCTGTGCGGCATTCTGAACGGCATCGACGTTGATGTGTTCAACCCCGCCACCGACCCCGATATTGCCAAGAACTACGATGCCGAGACCTTCCAGGACGGCAAGGCTGTCTGCAAGGAACACCTGCAGGACGAGTTTGGCCTGCATAAGGACGGCAGCCCGGTCATGGCTATGGTCACCCGCCTGGTCGGCCATAAGGGTGTTGACCTGGTTCAGGCCATCGCCGAAGGTCTGCTGCAGCAGGGCATCGAGCTGGTCATCCTCGGTTCCGGCGAGAGCCAGTACGAGAACTTCTTCAACGAGCTGTGCGCCCGTAACCCGGGCCGTGTCGGCGTCTACATCGGCTTCAACGCCAAGCTGGCGCAGGAAATCTACGCCGGTGCGGATATCTTCCTGATGCCGTCCCGCTCTGAACCCTGCGGCCTGGCACAGATGGTCTCCTGCCGTTACGGCACCATTCCTGTCATCCGCGAGACCGGCGGCCTGAAGGACTCTATCCGCGACTCCGGCGACGGCTACGGCAACGGCTTCACCTTTGCCAACTACAACGCACACGAGCTGTACGAAGCCTGCTGGCGTGCCAAAGAGGGCTACTGGCAGAAGGATGGCTGGCCTGTGCTGGTCAAGCGCGCCATGGAGTGTGATTTCAGCTGGTCCAACTCCGCCAAGAGCTACGAGGGCCTGTATAACGAGGTCGTCAACCTCTGGTAATCGGTAAATAAAATGCGGCCCTGCGTCCAAAAGCGCAGGGCTGCATTTCTTGTGGGGAAAAGTGATATTTTTCTGCAAAAATGCTTGACATTTGCCCCGCCAGCCGCTATAATAATACACGTCGCCGGAACACGGTGGCCAACAGAATATGCGGATGTGG